>CETH01012697.1_pt1 | contig 10610 bp, 9 predicted proteins | sample 361461 | NCBI WGS metagenome assembly CETH01 (sample SAMEA2622695, study PRJEB7988) | marine metagenome | isolation source: saline water (ENVO:00002010), including
TCAGGATCTGAAAGTACTTCATAAGCAAATGCGACCTCTTTAAACTTCTCTTCGGCATCTGGGTCGTCTGGATTTGCGTCAGGATGAAACTCGCGTGCCAGCCTACGATAAGACTTTTTTATTTCTTCCGCTGAGGCATTTCGCTGTACTTGCAGAACTTCATATGGGTCACTAGACATTTTTTAACCTTCGGTCAAATGGTCACCTAAACTTCGACCGACAATTCCGACTGTCGCAAGCGCTTGGGTGTAGTCCATTCTGGTTGGACCTAAAATACCGATTGAACCAGCTGCTTCACCATCTATTTCATAGGGTGCTACAACAAGTGAACATTCAGCTAAGTGGTCAACGCCTGTTTCAGTACCTATAACAACACTGAGACCTCGATCTATAACACCTCGGATCAAACTAACCACGATCATTTGACGTTCTAACAAGTCTAAAACTTTTCTAATACCTTCAGGTTCCGAAAGAGACCCAGCAAGCACGGACGTGCCGCCTACATAAACAGTTTCTTTTGACTGAACTAAGGAACTGAGAGTTTTTTCAACTTCTTTCACTAGGCAATCAACATTGTCGTTTCCACTCAGTGGAACTTTCGGCAACGCTCCCAGTCGAAAACCTTTGAAATGTTTCGAAAGGTAGTGGTTTGCTTCATCTAGTTCAGTTGGATTTATAGATATTTCTTTCGATATATCCAATGAATATTTTTCCACTACTCCATTGGAAGTAACTAAGACGAGTAAAATCTGATCAAGTGAAAGGTCTACTAAATGAACCGATCTCACGGTCTGATGGTCAGAGTCAGGCGAAAGAACAACGCCAGCACTTCCAGTTAGAGAAGCTAAAAAATTACTAGTCTCCTGCAGCATTTGTTCAATCTCAATGTGCGATCTATCAAAAAAGGACTTGATTTGTTGATTTTCTACTCTGTCAAGTCTGACAGGACCCAACAAGTTATCAACAAAGAAGCGGTATGCCTTTTCTGTAGGAATCCGGCCGGCTGAGGTGTGAGGCTGATCGAGATAACCTTCTGACTCTAAAAGCGCCATTTCGTTTCTAATAGTTGAAGAAGAAACATCTACGGAGCCAGATCTAGCAACTGAACTCGAACCGACTGGTTGAGCAGTTTCTATGTACGCCTCAACAACAGCGCCTAGAATTCCTGCTTTTCTTTCGTCTAACATCTTTCGGATGTTACTCCCATCGCAGCTATTTTAGGATTATATATTTATTGTTTCTATTCTTCGAGACTCAGAGCGGAAACAAAAGCCTCTTGAGGAACATCAACACGACCAATTGACTTCATCTTTCTTTTACCTTGCTTCTGCTTTTCCAACAATTTACGCTTCCTTGTGATATCCCCTCCGTAAAGTTTCGCTGTTACATCTTTTCGGTATGCCCTAACGGTCTCACGCGCTATTATCCGACCACCGATCGTGGCCTGTATAGGAACTTCGAATTGCTGGCGTGGTATCAATTCCTTTAATCTTTCTGCCATTTTTCGACCGTATTCATAGGATGCGTCCCGATGCACTACTGCACTAAAGGCATCTACAGACTCTCCTTGTAGCAGGATGTCTACTCTCACAAGATCGGATTTCATGTAGCCAGCAGGTTCATAGTCGAGGCTTGCGTAGCCCTGTGTTCTGCTTTTTAATTGATCAAAGAAATTTAGAACTACCTCTGCTAGAGGAAGTCGGTATTTTAGTTCTATACGTTCAGGTGACAGGTATGACAACTTGTCTAACTCGCCTCTTCGTCCTTGACAAAGTTCCATCAGCGTGCCTGTGTACTCTGCCGGGGATATCAAGGTGGTTGAAAGCCATGGTTCTTCTATCGCTGAGATTTCACCCGCCGATGGAAGGTCGCAAGGATTATCTATTTCTTCTACTTTTCCACTTGCGTGTATAACACGGTATTTAACTGAAGGTGCTGTAGTTATTAAATTAAGATCGAATTCCCTCTCGAGACGTTCTCGAACTATCTCCATATGCAATAACCCTAAGAAGCCGCATCTGAATCCAAAGCCGAGGGCGGACGAAGTGTCAGGTTCAAAAGTAAAACTTGAGTCGTTTAGTCTGAGCTTTTCTAGAGCATCTCTTAAGTCTCCGAAATCATCTCCGTCTATGGGGTATAAGCCACTAAACACCATTGGTTTGGGTTCTTGGTAGCCGGCTAATACTGACTCGCTTCCACCGTTCGTAGTCGTTATCGTTTCACCTGACCGAGCTTCACCAACGTCTTTTATTCCGGCGAGGACATAGCCCACTTCACCCGGTCCGAGACTTTTTACTGGAGTCATTTCTGGACGCCAAACTCCGACTTCATCAAGTTGATGATTTGTTCCAGCCTGCATGAATTTAATAGACATTCCAGTATCCAAACGACCCTGCATTATCCGCACTGAAGACACAACACCGCGATACTGGTCGAAATGACTGTCAAAGACTAGCGCTTGAAGCGGTAGATCTTCGTCCGCTTCAGGAGAAGGTGTCTTTTCTACAACGGCGTCGAGTAGTTCTGAGACCCCTTCACCTGTTTTTGCACTAATTCTAAAAATCTCATCTGTTGGTATTCCTAAGGCTTTTTCTATTTCTTCTGCATATCGGTCGGGTTCTGAGGCTGGTAGATCTATCTTGTTCAACACAGCCACTATTTCAAGATCATGTTCGAGAGCTTGATAACAATTAGCCAAGGTTTGTGCTTCTATTCCTTGTGCCGCGTCAACGACCAATATCACACCTTCACATGCAGCTAAAGAGCGGCTTACTTCATAACCAAAATCTACGTGCCCCGGTGTGTCTATAAGATTAATTACCGAATCTTTCCAGTCGAGTCGTACGCTTTGAAGCTTTATGGTGATTCCCCTTTCACGCTCCAAATCCATAGAGTCGAGATATTGAGCCCTCATATTTCTTTCATCCACAGCTCCGCAAAGCTCCAACATGCGGTCAGCCAGTGTTGACTTGCCGTGATCTATATGGGCAATGATCGACGTATTGCACATCTTTTTATTAGTCATCCCTGCCGACCGTACATTCTCGTGGGCTTAATTACATGAATTAAATTGGATTCTTTACTTTCTTATGCTGTCCTGTATCTCTCTTCACACGCTAGGATTGAGCACTGCTAAAAGAAAAGGTTGTATTACCCGTGGCAAATATTAAGAGTGCAATAAAACGTAACCGTCAGAACGAAGTGCGACGTTCAAGAAATCGTTCTTTTCGGTCGGAGATGCGTACCCTTGTGAAATCCGCTAGAGATTCAGGCACACCTGAAGATACAGCTGCTGCAATTAAAAAAATAGATAGAGCTGCAGCGAAAGGCATCATTCATGCCAATAAAGCATCACGCGAGAAATCTAGACTTCAAAAAAGTTTAAACAGCAATAGTTGACGATTACCGCATAGCCGCTAATCGAGCCACAAGCACTTCGACAACCAGTTCGGGGGGCCACCCTTTTTTTCCTTTTAAATCAAGGTCAGCTTCCGCTATGAGTCCTATAGCTCTAAAAATATTCTTTTTTCCTAACCTTCGGGATGAGGAAAGAATCTTTTTTGCCGGGTACGGACTAATTGAAAGTGCTTCCGCTACTGCTTTTTCCTCTTTTAGATTTGAGCCTTCAATACGCAACATTTTTTCATAATGAGAGTGGAGTAGAGCCAGTACCCCCAACGGGTGTCGACCGTCTGCTCTAAGCATCCTCTGAAGTCGTTCCAATGCTTCAGGGATTTTCCCTGAGTCAATAGAGTCTGTTAAATCCCACGGCATTATTGATCCTGCATCTCCCAGATATGGCTCAACATCTCTAAGTTCTAATATTTCGCTACTTTCATAAACGGCAGCTAAAACTTCTAAAAGGGCAAAAACTTTAGTTCGGTCTTCCCCTAAGTGATCTGAGATGTGTTTACGCGCCTCGCCGGTAAGTTCGACAGATGCTTCTTTCAGTAAATCTGCTAGCCATTTTTCGGCCTGTTTACCTTTTCCGGTACTCACCTTCTCGATAGTTCCACCAGAACTTTCAATTGCTTCAAGAAGGGCCTTCGGCACAGGCGACAGTCGCTGCTGTTGAGGATTGCTTCCTTTCTCCCAAACAAGTATCAAAGAAGTCGTTTGCAAAGGGGAATTTAGATATTCAAGCAAAGGTTCAAGGTCGTCTTTCTTGCTGAAACGGCCCATGTGTCGGCCCACTACTACTCTGTTTTCCGTCAAGAAAGGAGCAGTTTGTGCGGAATCAACCAACTTGCTTATATTGAACTGTTCCGAGGAAAGATAATTTGCTTCAGTTAATTCCTCCAGAGCAAGAGTTCTGTCTTCATTCCCTAAAGCTTTTTCTATGTGATTATTTAAAGATCTGGAAATCAACACATCGTCGTCTCCGGATATAAGCACTACTGGAACCTTATTCATTTACAAGTCCGCTATTTTCGATTTACACAAATTCCATTACCCCATCTTCAAGTGAGGTGTTTCGCGAAAGCATTTTCTTGTCTTTATAAAAATCCTGAGTGTTCAGCCAGGGTTCGCGGTCGCCTTGCTTTGGCATTTCCGACATTGACCGTTTCATATACCCCGAAGAGAATCCTTCTATCCAGTCTCTCTGAGGCATATCCATGTCACTTTCTCTGAGTTTCGGGGTTGCTCTTTTTGTCCCTGTTTTTCTCATATGGTTCAAAAGACGGCACGCGTAAGAGCTATTGATATCAGCTCTTAGTGTCCAAGAAGCGTTTATGTAACCAAAAGTTGAAATCAGATTAGGTACGTCTGAGTAAGCCAAGCCTTTGTATATCCAGGTTCTTGAGAAATCGACAGGATCGCCATCTATCCTAAATTCTACTTCTCCTAGAGTTACAAGATTTAAGCCGGTTGCCGTGACGATAATGTCAGCTTTTAATTCTTCACCAGTCTTCAACAAAATCCCTTCTGGAGTGAACCGGTCGATAGTTTCGGTCACTACTGAAACTTTTCCTTTACGAATAGATTTAAACAAATCTCCATTAGGAACTAGGCACAGCCTTTCATCCCAGGGGTTGTAAGAAGGTGTGAAATGACGTTCGACATCAAAATCCTCATCAAGAGACATACGAACACCTGTAAGTATCTTCTCTTTAACTTTTTCAGGGTCTTTTCTGGTTAATTTGTAAATGTAGTTTTGGCCAAAAATATTTTTCTTTCTCGTCAAATAGTAGGCAACTTTCTCGGGCAATACTTTCCTCAACATGGCAGCGAAGGGATCGTGATCAGGGCGTGCTACAACATAGGTAGGTGATCTTTGGAGCATGACGACGTGTTCAGCGCTTTCTGCCATGGCGGGAACAAGTGTCACTGCAGTCGCTCCGGATCCTATAACGACGATTTTTTTTGCGTCATAATCGATATCTTCCGGCCATTCCTGCGGATGAACTATTTGCCCAGAATATGTTTCTACCCCTTCGAAAGAAGGTGTATATCCCGATTTATAGCTGTAATAGCCAGAACACATCAAAAGAAAGTTGCACGTATAATCGGAAATATCTCCGGTTTCACTGTTCGATACTCTTAAAGTCCAGCAGTCTTTTTCATTAGACCATTCGGCTGCAGATACATGATGGTTGAATTTGATTTTTTCCCTGATTTCGAATTCATCGACTGTTTCCTCAAGGTATTCAAGAATGGCTGGACCATCAGCGATAGATTTTGCAGCTTTCCATGGTTTGAAGCTGAAACCCAAAGTGTGCATATCACTGTCTGATCGAATTCCGGGATATCGGAATAAATCCCATGTACCACCCAAATTTGGCCGCCCTTCGAGTATGACGAAAGAGCGATCGGGGCATTCCTTCTGGAGACGGTAAGCAGACCCAATGCCAGAAATACCTGCCCCTACGACTATGACGTCAAAATTATTTTCTTCTGTCATTACTCTCTCAACTGTCTTCGTTGTTACTTATTGTAGATGCGAAATTCATCGCATTATTCCACCACCATCAATAACAACAGATTGTCCATTGACTTTTTCTGACGCATTGGAAGAAAGCCACGTCACGGTTTCTGCTATCTGTTCAGGTTTTATTAGTTCGCCAGATGGGGAGATTCTCTCAAGAGTCCTCTTCGCTCGCTCAGTTAGTTCTCCATTTTCATCTCTGATCATCGGAGTGTCCACCAAACCAGGGAGAATTGCATTACAACGAATTCCAAGCCTGCCATATTCAGCTGCAACTGATTTAGTCAACCCAACGACTCCATGTTTGGCCGCTGTGTAATGAGCCTGACCTGGAGCAGGCACTATTCCAGCTCCAGAAGAAGTATTTACTATGACACCACCGGTATCCGATTTGAGCATATGTATGATTTCATGCTTAATGCAGATGAAAACTGACGTTAAGTTAGTTTGGATCATTTCTTTCCAGTCCTCTAATTCAAGTTCATGAAACTTGCTACTTGGGTGGTTAATACCGGCATTATTGAAAGCGATGTCTAAAGTTCCATGCTCGTCAACGATTTCATTCAATGTCGCTGCAACTGAATCCTCTTCAGTCACATCTACGCAATGAATGGAAAAACTGGTTTTCAAATTTTCGACTATTTCGGAAGTCGACAGCAACCCCTCTTGATCTGTATCAATAAGTGCGACATGTAAAACACCCTCTTTTGCAAAAGCTTCTGCTGTTGAACGACCAATACCGCTAGCTGCTCCGGTAACTAAAGCGGTTTTCCCTTCCAATACCCCCATTAGTTTCCTTCCTTATTAAACATTCCACACCTCTTGCTTTATTTTTCCATTGAAATATGTATGATGCCGAATTGATGACAATTAACATCTTTGTCTACCGTCAGGTTTAACTTTAAATGGAGGATTTATGACAGTCTCTTCCTGGGATGACTACCCGGTCCATCAAACATCTCAATTCATTTCTCATCCGGCCACTAGTGATAGAAATTTCTACGATCGTTACTACTTTAATCTTCATCCCTGTTCTGACGAGTTGTTTGCTATTTTTGGACTCGGCCAATACCCCAACCTGGGTGTAACAGATGCATTTATAGATGTCAGGCATAAAGACAAACAACACATTGTTCGATCTTCAACAGAATTACTCGATCGTTCAGACACACGAGTAGGACCAATATTCATAGAAGTCTTAGAACCTCTTCGAAAACTTCGTGTCGTATGCGAACCCACGGAACACACTGTGGCCATGGATGTCACATGGGAAGCTTCAATGAAAGCTCACGCAGAACCGCACCAGTACATAAGAAACAAAGGGAGAGTTGTATTTGACACTCAGCGCTTTGCACAAAATGGCAGATGGAGTGGTGAAATTACCGTTGCCGGTGAAACTTACAAAGTTGCTTCTGAAAACTGGTGGGGGGCGAGAGATCGTTCTTGGGGTATTCGACCTGTTGGTGAGCCGGAAGGCGATGGAATTCGGCAAGGAACCAATGTCATGAGCGGAATGTGGAACTATTTTCCAATGCAATTTGATGACCATTCGATTCTATACATGTGTCATGAACAAGAAGATGGAAATCGGCTTCTAGAGGAAGCGGTAAGAATTTGGAATGACGGTAGAGACTCAGAATGGTTAGGACGACCAGAATGGAACCACGAAATGATTTCCGGAACAAGGTTGCTTGAAAAGTCAACAATCTCCTTTAACGAAGCACCAGGATCACCTTTTGAAATCAAATGTGAGTCCCTTCTACCTAACTGGGTGTCAATAGGCACCGGCTATGGCATTGATTCCGATTGGCGACACGGGATGCATCAAGGTAAAGACGTGGTACAAGGTTTAGTTCTCGAAGTTGATGAGATAAAACCGTTAGCCCAATATGGGATAGTCGATCATGTAGGAAAATTTTCCTACGACGGGAACGTTGGCTATGGACTTTATGAGCATGGTTTTTTTGGCCCGTTTGCCCCTATGGGTCTAGAAGATCGCGGGTCTTTGGCTCCTTAGTCAAAAATGTTGGCAATTTCAGCAAGTATTCGATTCTCACAAAAGATATTAATAATTTTTCTCTTAGTAATTGCAGACAAGGGATAAGTAGAACTACTTTCATTTAATGCATTCAAACGATCTCGAACCCGCCATCCAGGATGAAGAATCTTTCCGCACTGCAGTTACGGATTTTCTAAAAGAAAACTGTGAACAAATTGGTGATTCCGAATCAACTTTGGAAGATGACCCTGACCGCGTTGGAGAGTGTAAGAATTTTCAAAAGGAACTGTTCAAAGCTGGATTAGCTGCTCTTCCCTACTCTAAAGAATACGGAGGAGGTGGACTTACTCGAAAACATCAGGAACTTTTTGACGAAATAGCTCGTGACTGGCGTCTTCCTAATGGACCTTTGTACATCTCACACGGAATGTGCCTACCCATGCTGGATCAGTATGGAACGGAAGAACAAAAAAACACTTTTATGAAGGAATGTATTTCGGGAGAGAAAATATGGTGTCAATTGTTTTCTGAGCCGGGTGCCGGATCGGATGTTGCAAGTTTGTCAACACGCGCTACTAAGGATGGTGAGGAGTGGGTTATTTCAGGCCAGAAAGTTTGGACATCCGGAGCACACTACGCAGATTTAGGATTAGTCGTGGCCAGGACTGACCCGTCACTTCCCAAACACAAAGGTCTTTCGATGTTCATTGTCGACTTCAATGATCCGACTGTAGAGGTTAAACCGTTAAAACAGATTTCTGGTGGCAGTGGTTTTAACGAAGTCTTTTTCAATGAGACAAGAGTCTCTTCAAACCGTTTACTCGGCGACCTTAATCAAGGTTGGAACCTTGCGGTCTCTATGCTCATGTTTGAGCGCGTCTCGATAGGTGCAGGTGGAGGATCATTAACCGCTGATCGCACTCCGACACTTATTGAGTTAGCAAAAACTTTGAATAAAAACTCTGATCCGCGGATAAGGCAGATGCTCGCTGATCTATGGATAAGGGAAAAAATTCGCCGATTTATCGGACAAAGGGTACGCGATTCCGTAGCTGCTGGACGCGTACCTGGACCTGAAGGGTCAATTGCAAAACTCAATGGATCATTACTGGCTCGACTCTTCCGAGATGCCTCCATGGAAATCGTCGGCACCAGTGGACAAGCTTGGGAAATTGGCGATGAAGATGCTGAAAAATGGTCTATTGGTTGTTTAGCGGCATCTGGGGTGAGTATCGCAGGTGGAACGGATGAAGTGCAACGCAATATAATTGGCGAAAGAGTTCTTAGCTTGCCTAAAGAACCGGATCCTTACAAGGGAGCTTCCTGGGATTCTGTTCCGCGAAATTAACTTTTCGTTGCATAATGAATTGTTAATGATCTGAAAGGTCTAAATGTTTATCGATCTAACTGAAGAACAAGAGTCGCTTCGCAAGGAGCTTGAGTCTTACTTCAGTGACCTGATGACTCCTCAAGTCAGAGCTGAAGTTAAAAGTGCCGACTTTGCAGAAAATAAGCCTTACAAGGATCTAATCCGAAAAATAGGCCAAGATGGTTGGCTTGGAGTTGGATGGCCCGTTGAACATGGTGGAAAAGGATTCACTCCTATTGAGCAATACATATTTTTCAATGAGTCTCAGGCAGCATGGTGCCCAATCCCTTTTCTAACAACAAACACAGTGGGCCCAACCATCAGAGAATTCGGAACACAAGAACAGAAAGACTTTTTTCTTAAAAAGGTTTTAGCTGGAGAAGTTCATTTTTCGATTGGATATTCGGAACCGGAGGCTGGAACTGACCTGGCTTCTCTGAAAACACGAGCAGTCAGAGACGGAGATGACTGGATAATTAATGGCCAGAAGTTGTATACAAGTCTTGCCTACAACGCTGACTACATTTGGCTCGCTGCTAGAACAGACACCGAAGCGCCTGGCCATAAGGGAATAACACTTTTCTTAGTTGATACAAAAGATCCTGGATTCTCTATACAGCCTTTTGAAACTTTTGGTGCCGCTGATACAACGGCGACTTTCTACGACGATGTAAGGGTTCCGGACAGTATGCGAGTGGGGGAAATCAATGGGGGTTGGAATTTGATCACAAGCCAATTGAATCATGAAAGAGTGTCGCTTTTCGCCGCCGGACGAATGGTTCGGCTTGTAAAAGATGCAATTGACTGGGCAAGTGAAAATCTACTACCTGATGGACGAAGGGTCATCGACCAAGAATGGGTTCAAGTGAAACTCGCTGAGTGTCGTTCCCTCGTTCGTTATCTTGATCTTCTCAACTGGGAAGTTGCTTACGCAAATACCAATGGGAAAATGGGTCCTGCAGATGCATCGGCGATAAAGGTTCACGGCTCGGAATCGATGCACCGTATCTACACGCAACTAACTGAGGTAATTGGTGCTACGGGCCACTTGATTGAAGATGACTCTGGGTCAGATCTCGCTTCACAAATAGAGAACGGGTATCGATCCGTTTGGGTTCTCACTTTTGGTGGGGGAACTAACGAAATACAAAGAGACATAATCGGAATGGCTGGACTTGGTTTACCAAGGGAAAAAAGACGGAGATGAGGTTTAAATAATGAACTTTGACCTCGCTGAGGAACATACTGAAATCACTGATTTGGCTGAACGTATTCTCGATGATCATATAAATTTAGAAGTTTTAAGAGAAATAGAA
>CETH01183238.1_pt1 | contig 10602 bp, 19 predicted proteins | sample 361461 | NCBI WGS metagenome assembly CETH01 (sample SAMEA2622695, study PRJEB7988) | marine metagenome | isolation source: saline water (ENVO:00002010), including
ATCCTTTAGTTACTTTTTTCTTACCAGCAATTGCAACTGCTTTACCTTTTCTAGTTCTTGCATTTGTGTGAGTTCTTTGCCCTCTTACAGGAAGCTTCTTTCGATGTCTTAAACCTCTATAACAACCCAGGTCATTTAATCTTTTTATATCCATGGAAACTTTTCTTCTTAGATCACCCTCTACCATGTGCTTTTGATCGATGATCTCTCTTATCTTGTTTAATTCATCATCATTTAACTCGTTAACTCTTTTTGATTTATCGATTGATGCTTGATTGCATAGATCGTTTGCAATTTTTGGACCAATACCAAAAATGTATGTTAGTGCAATATGGATTTTTTTTGCTGTTGGTATATTTACGCCTGAAATCCTTGCCATACTAATATTTGCCCGTTAAAAAAATGAATGAAGGTGCATACATTAATATCAATACGAAAGTCAAGCTTTGAAACAAGATTTTTGGCTTAAATTTAGGCATTTTTTAGCCTATTTTCAATATCAGACTGAATTTTTGATATTTCTTGCATAGCATCTATCTCGAAAAACTTTCCTTTAAACTTATCTCTATATATATCTGCTAGAGGTTGAGTTTCAGCAAAGTATTTTTCTAATCTAGTTTTAATTACCTCTAAGTTATCGTCAGATCTATTTTCAATTTTTGATCTTTCTAGTATTCTCCCCCTTATAGTATTTGTATCAGCTGAAAAGTCTATGATAAGATCTAAAATGATTTTGTTTCTCTCTAAAAAATCAATTAAAAAATCTGACTGTGATTTATTTCTAGGATATCCATCCAAGATGAAGCCATTTTTACAATCATCACTTAATAATTTTTCAGTAACAATTGGATTTAAAATTGTATCAGGAACAAGATTACCACTTGACATTATTTTAGATAATTCTTGAGCCAATTTATCATTATCATTAAGCTTAGACCTTAAGATATCTCCTGTAGATAAATGCGGTATTTTTAATTTATTTGATAATAAAGATGCTTGAGTGCCTTTTCCAGAACCTGGTGGTCCGAATAAAATTAACTTCATTAATTATCTTCTACCTTTAAGTTTAGTTTTCTTTAAAAGACCCTCATATTGATGCTGGAATAAATGTGATTGAACTTGATTTATAAAATCAATCATTACAACGACAACGATTAATAAACTTGTTCCCCCTAAATAAAACGGTATTGAAGTTTTGGAAATTAAAAACTCAGGCAAAAGCGCAACTAGAGCAAGATAAATTGTTCCTACAGTTGTTAGTCTAGTTAATACAAAATCAATATATTTTGAGGTATTTTCTCCTGGTCTTATGCCAGGAATAAATCCTCCATATTTTCTTAGATTTTCAGCTTGTTCATCAGGATTAAAAACAATACCCGTATAAAAAAATCCAAAGAAAATAATCATAGCAGCAAATAATGCTAGATATAGAGGTTGTCCACGCCCTAAATAACTTGAGATAAACAAGAAGATATCACTTGATGATCCTGCACCAAATCCTGACATTGTATTTGGAAGAAGCAAAATCGATGATGCAAAAATAACAGGTATAACACCAGCAGTATTTATTTTGAGTGGTAAGTGAGAACTTTGACCTCCATATATTTTGTTTCCAACCTGCCTTTTAGGATATTGAACAACTAATCGTCTTTGTCCTTTCTCAACAAAAACTATAAAAATTATCAGTGCTAAAACTAAAATTAATATTCCTAATATGAATGAAGTGCTTAATTCACCAGTTCTGCCTAGTTGTAGTGTGCTAACAAAAGCACTTGGTAGATTTGCAAGTATGCCTGCTGTAATTATAAGAGATATACCATTACCAACACCTCTAGAACTAATTTGTTCCCCCAACCACATTAAAAAAATTGTTCCTCCTACTAATGTAACTACAGTTGTGATTCTAAAAAACAAACCTGGGTCAATAACAATATTTCCATAAGCTGTTTGCATAGACTCCAATCCAATTGAAACACCATATCCTTGAAGAGCAGCTATTAAAACAGTTACATATCTGGTGATCTGAAGTAATTGTCTTTGTCCCTTCGAACCTTGTTCTTTAAGGTTTCTCATGTAAGGAATAGAACCTCTCATTAAAGTCATAATTATTGAAGAAGAAATATATGGCATTACTCCAAGAGCAAAAATACCCATTCTGCCTAAAGCACCACCTGAAAATGTATCGAATATTCCTAAAATACCTGAAGATTGTTGTTCAAAAAACTGTTGAAGAGCTACAGGATTAATACCTGGAATAGGAAGAAATGTGCCAAGCCTAAATACAATTAAGGCGCCTAGAGTAAATAATAATCTATTTTTTAACTCAGTCGCTTTTCCAAAAGCTCCAAAGTTAAAATTTCCTGCAAGTTTTTCTGCTGCTGTAGCCATATTAATCTTTAGTTATTTTAATTTTACCACCTAATTTTTCAATTTTATCTATTGCTTTTTTAGAAGCAAAAGAAATTTCGATATTTATCATTTCCTTAAGATCACCAAAATTAAGAAGCTTTAGATTTCCTTTAGATTTATTAAAAATTTTTTTATCAAATAAATCTGATTCTTTAATATTATTAGAGTCAATTCCATGATTAGAAATTAACGAAGTAAGTGTTGTAAAATTAATTGTTTGAATTTTTTTCTTGAATCTATTTTTAAAACCTCTTTTAGGTAATCTTCTATAGAGAGGCATCTGACCACCTTCAAAACCATTAATTGAAACTCCAGAGCGTGACTTTTGACCTTTAACTCCTCTTCCAGCAGTTTTACCTAAACCTGATCCAGAACCTCTACCTCTTCTTTTTCTTTTTGAACCAGAAGTTAAGCTTGATGGTAATTCATTAATTTTCATTAAGATGATCCCTCAGATTTTTTATTTTTAATTATATCTGTAACTTTCTTAGATCTTTTTGCGGCTACTGATTTTGGAGACTCAGATTTCTTAAAAGCATCAAAAGTTGCTTTTAACATATTATGGGGATTAGAAGTTCCAGTAGATTTAGCAACAACATCCTTAATACCCAAAGATTCAAAAAGAGCACGCATTGCTCCACCAGCTATTATTCCTGTACCAGGAGCTGCAGATCTTAATATAACTTTTCCAGCGCCATATCTGCCAACAACATCATGATGAATAGTTCTGTTATCCTTCAATGAAACTCTTACCATTTTACTTTTGGCATTTTCAGATGCTTTTCTAACAGCTTCAGGAACTTCTTTAGCTTTTCCTGTGCCATAACCGACTCTACCTTTATTATCTCCTACAATCATAATTGCAGCAAAACCAAAACGTCGTCCTCCTTTGACAACCTTGGCAACCCTATTGATGGCTACTAAATGCTCACTAAAATCTTTATTTTCATTTTCAAACATATTTTATCCTTAAAAAATTAATCCTTCAGTCCTAGCAGAATCAGCAAGAATTTTAATTAAACCATGATACTTGTATTTACCTTTGTCAAAAGCAACTTCTTTTACTCCTTTTTCAAGTGATCTTTTAGCAATATTTTTACCAATAATTTCAGCTAAAGACTTTCTATCTTTAATGTTGATATCAATGTTTTTCTCTTTTGAAGAAGCGCTAGCAAGTGTTTTACCAGCACTATCATCTATAACTTGTGCATATAAATGTTTATTAGATCTAAATACTGTTAATCTTTTTCTATTAGAGATCTTTTTTAATTTGTATCTTACTCTTTTTGTTCTTTTGTTAATCATATTATTACTAATTTATTTTTTCTTACCTTCTTTTCTAAAAATATATTCGTTTTCATATTTTATACCCTTGCCTTTGAAAGGTTCTGGCTTTCTATATGAACGAATTTTTGCAGCTGTAGCTCCTAGAATTTCTTTATTAAAACTAGATAATTTAATAATATTTTGTTTAGGGCATTCAACTTTTACTTGTTTAGGAATATCATAATCAATATCATGACTAAAACCTAATTGTAATTTTAATTTAGAACCTGATACACTAGCTCTGTATCCTGTTCCATTTAATTCTAAGGTTTTTGAAAAACCTATATCAACTCCTTGAACAATATTAAATATCAAAGATCTAGTTGTTCCCCAGTTAGGATTAAGTTTATCTTTATCTTCTTTTGGGAGTACAAATATTTCTTTTTCTTTAATTTCAACTTTAAACAATTCATTAACCACTAAAGACATTTCACCTAATTTACCTTTTGCATAAAAACTACCATTTTCAAACCTACAGGTTACACTGTCAGAAATATTAATACTGTTCTTAGCTATTCTGGACATTTTAAAAAACCTCACACAAGACTTCACCGCCAACGTTTTTTTGTCTTGCTTTGTTATCTGACATTACACCCATTGAGGTGGAAAGAATTGATATTCCTAAACCGCCATAAGTTTTTGGTAAATCTGAAATTTTTGAATAAACTCTAATGCCTGGCTTTGATATTCTTCTAATATTTTTAATTACAGGAGTACCGTTGTAATATTTTAAATCGATTTGAATTGAGCTAATTCCTTTTCTTACCTCTACATCTCTATAATCTCTAATGTATCCTTCATCTTTCAGAACAGATAATACATTCATATTAAGATTTGATTTATAACATGATGTTATAGACTTCCTTGCTCTATGCGCATTTTTTATTCTTGCTAACATATCCGATAAAGAGTCATTAAAAGCCATATTTTCCTCCTACCAACTAGATTTTACCATTCCTGGTAAATCTCCAGACATTGATAATTCTCTAATTTTAATTCTTGAAAGACCAAACTTTCTATAAACACCTCTAGTTCTTCCAGTTAATTTACATCTATTACGATATCTAATATTTGCACTATTTCTTGGTAGATCATTTAATTTGTTTTGAAGTTTTAATCTCTCTTCAATAGATATACTTTTATCCATTATTTTGTTCTTTAGAGCCTTCCTTTTATTACTAAATTTTTCTATTAATCTTAATCTATTATAATTTTTTTGAACTGAACTTAATTTTGCCATTTAAATTAACTTTCCTCTCCGCCTGAAAAAGGCATGTTGAAACATTTTAGCAATTCTAGAGCATCATTATTATTTTTTGCATTAGTACAAATTGTAATATTTAGTCCTCTAACTTTATCTATTTTGTCATAGTTAATTTCGGGGAATATAATTTGTTCTTTAATGCCCATAGAATAGTTTCCATTTCCATCAAAACTATTTGGATTTAAACCTCTAAAGTCTCTTATTCTTGGTATGGCAATATTAACAAGTCTATCTAAAAATTCATACATTTTTTTATTTCTTAAAGTTACAGAAGTACCTAATGGCATGCCGGCTCTAATTTTAAATCCTGCTATTGCTTTTTTTGCTTTTGTTTTAATTGCTTTTTGACCTGATATTAATGAAAGCTCTTCTTGAGCTTTATCAATTAATTTTGCATCATCTTTTGCATCTCCAATTCCCATGTTAATTACAATTTTTGTAATTTTTGGAACTTGATGGATATTATTAAAACTTAGCTTAACCTTAAGGTCACTTATGATATTAGTTTTATAATTTTCTAACAATCTACTCATGCTAAATTTCAACCCCAGTTTTTTTATTAATTCTTACTTTTTTTCCATCTTTATTAAATTTAAAACCTACCCTTACTCCTTTATTTAATTTGGTATCAAAATAATTTAGGTTAGACACATGTATTGGCATCTCTTTTTCAACAATTCCTCCTGGTTCATTGTTACCAGGTTTTTGATGTTTTTTAACTTTATTTATATCTGATACAATTGCTTTATTAAGTTTAGGAAGTAGTTTTATGATCTTGCCTTTTTTACCTTTATCTTTCCCAGCTAACACAATAACCTCATCACCTTTTTTTATTTTAGATTTAGTATTCATTTAAAGTACCTCTGGTGCTAGACTGATTATTTTCATAAACTTTTTTGTTCTAAGTTCTCTTGTAACAGGACCGAAAATTCTTGTTGCAATAGGCTCTTCTTGTTTATCTAAAAGAACTGCAGCGTTTTTATCAAATTTTATTGATGAGCCGTCTGGTCTACCAAAAGCTTTTGCAGTTCTCACTATTACTGCTTTGAAAACTTCACCCTTTTTTACTTTTGCACGAGGTATAGCATCTTTAATTGAAACAACTATAATATCTCCAATTGAAGCAAACCTTCTCTTTGATCCACCTAGCACTTTAATACACTGAACTCTTCTTGCCCCAGAATTATCTGCAACGAAGAGATTAGATTGCATTTGTATCATTGTTGATCCCCATTATTATTTAAAACTATCCATTTTTTAAGTTTCGATATAGGTTTTGACTCAATAATATTAACTATATCTCCATTTTTATATAAATTTTCCTCATCATGTACGTGATAGTTTTTAGACAAACTGATTATTTTTTTATATAACTTATGTTTAACTCTTCTTGTAACCTTAACAACAATGGTTTTATTTGAATTTGAAGAAACAACCGTTCCAGATAAAATTCTTTTAGGCATTCTGTTCTCCTGATATTTTATTCATATTTGTTTTGAGTTTTGCTACTTTTAATCTTGTTTTTTTTATTTCAGATGTTTTTTCTAGTTGACCTGTTGATTTTTGAAACTTTAAATTCATAAGAGTTTTTTTTAGATCAACTACTTCAGCTCTTATTTTACTTATATCTTTATTTTTTATTTTTTTCTCAATCATATATTTCTTTCAACAAATTTACATTTAATTGGCAATTTTGCTGCTGCTAAAGACATTGCCTTTTTTGCATCAGCAGCATCTACTCCGTCAATTTCAAACATTATTCTTCCAGGTTTTACACGACATGCCCAATATTCATTGGAACCTTTTCCTTTTCCCATTCTAACCTCTGCAGGTTTTTTTGACACAGGCACATCAGGAAAAATCCTTATCCACATTTTTCCTGCTCTTTTTAAATGTCTTGTGATAGCTTTTCTAGCAGACTCAATTTGTCTAGATGTAATTCTTTCAGGTTGCAGAGCTTTTAAACCAAAGCTTCCATAGTTAAGTGCATAATTCCCTTTGGAATTTCCATGAATTCTTCCTTTAAATTGTTTTCTAAACTTAGTCTTTTTTGGAGAAAGCATATTCATTATCTTACACTCCCCATTTCAATTTGTTTCTTTTCACTTGCATAAGGGTCTTTAGAGAGGATATCTCCTTTGTTAATCCAAACTTTTATACCGCATATGCCATAAGTTGTTTCAGCTTCAGCTTGAGCATAATCTATGTCACTTCTTAAGGTGTGTAGTGGAACGCTGCCTTCATGATATTTTTCAGTTCTAGCAATTTCAGCACCACCTAACCTTCCACTGCATACAACTTTTACCCCCTTAGCACCTAATCTCATTGATGATTGCACAGCCTTTTTCATTGCTCTTCTAAATGATATTCTTCTTTCAAGTTGAGAAGCTATATTTTCAGCAACGAGTTTTGCTTCAACTTCTGGCTTTCTAACTTCCTTTATATCAAGAAAAACCTCTAGATTTGATAAAGATGATAATTTATTTTTAAGACTTTCAATATCAGCACCCTTTTTACCAATTATAATGCCTGGTCTGGAACTATAAATTGAAATTCTTAATTTTTTTGCTGCTCTTTCTATATTTACTTTTGAAACACTTGCATTTTTTAATTTTTTCTCAACGAATTGTTTTATTTCTAAATCTTGATGAAGAAGCTTTGAATATTCAGAATTTGAAAACCATCTTGATGACCAAGTTCTATTAATACCTAATCTTATACCGTTTGGATTAACTTTTTGTCCCATAGTTATTTATTTTCCTTTGTATTATTGTTTCTCTCTTCCAAGATTATTGTTAATTTACTAAAAGGTTTTAAAATTGAAGATGCTCTTCCTTTTGCTCTCGGTCTAAACCTTTTCATACTCAAACTTTTCCCAACATATGCTTCTTTTACATATAAATTATCTATATCCAGCTGTTTATTGTTTTCCGCATTAGCAATTGCTGAATTTAAAACTTTTAAGACATTTTGAGAAACCCTTTTATTAGAAAATTTTAGTTGTTCAACTGCTCTATTAACTTTTTGATTAACAATCAATCTTGTAATATTTGCAAGCTTTAACTGACTCACTCTTATCGTATTATCCCTAGCTATTGATGTATTTTCTAAACTCATAAATTATTTACCAGCCTTTTTATCTGCAGCAGTATGCCCTTTAAAATTTCTTGTTGGTGAAAACTCTCCAAACTTATGTCCAACCATGTGTTCTGTTACACTTACTGGAACAAATTTTTGACCATTGTATACTCCAAATGTTAAACCCACAAATTGAGGAAGAATAGTTGATCTTCTTGACCAAGTTTTAATAACTTCTTTTCTACCTGAATCGGATACTTTTTCAGCTTTTTTTAATAAATTGATATCCACAAAAGGTCCTTTCCAAACTGATCTAGCCATTATTTTTTCCTTCTTCTAATTATAAAAGTGTTTGTTTTTTTATTACTTCTTGTTTTTTTACCTTTTGTTGACACACCCCAAGGTGTTACCGGATGTCTACCTCCTGAAGTTCTTCCTTCTCCACCACCGTGAGGATGATCTACTGGATTCATAACAACACCCCTAACTTTTGGACGAAATCCTAAATACCTTTTTCTTCCTGCCTTACCTAACTTAATATTTTTATTGTCAGGATTAGATAGTACACCGACAGTTGCCATAGAATTTTTATTAATAAGTCTAATTTCCCCTGAAACTAATTTTATTTGGACATAGAGATCTTCTTTAGAAACTATTTGGGCAGATGTTCCAGCAGATCTTACTAATTGACCGCCGGCTCCTGGTTTTAATTCAATATTATGCACGTAAGTACCTATAGGTATATTTTTAAGAGGTAGACAATTACCATCTTTAATCTCAACATTTGTACCTGATGAAATTTTATCACCTACAGAAATATTTTTTGGTGATAAAATATATCTATATTCACCATCATCATACTTGATAAGTGAAATAAATGAAGATCTGTTAGGATCGTATTCATTACGAATAACTTCAGCATTGATGTCAAATTTATTTCTTTTAAAATCAATCATCCTATACTTTCTTTTAACGCCACCTCCCATTCTTCGGGATGTAATTCTGCCTTGATTATTTCTTCCACCAGTTGACTTTTGTGCTTTTGTCAGTGTTTTAAATGGCTTATCTTTTGATAAATGTTTTTTTGATACTAAAACAGTACCTCTTTGACCTGGAGTATTTGGTTTTAATTTAATTAACATTATTTAATCTCCAAAGATGAGTCAATTGTATTACCCTCAGCTAGGGTAACTATCGCTTTTTTAATGTCTTTCTTATATCCAATACTTCCTTTAAAAGATTTTAGCTTTCCTCTTATAATAGCAGTATTTACTTTAGTTACTTTAACTTTAAATATTTTTTCAATTGCCTGTTGAATATCATGCGAATTTGAATTTTTATCAACTACGAATGTATATTGATTAAATTGATTCAAATTTGTAGATTTTTCTGTCAGCATTGGCTTATGGATAATACTAAGTGCTTTTTCATCTGATATTGACTTGTTAATTTTCATGATAGTCTTTTTGTTATTTGATCAATTGATTTTTCATCAATAAAAATCTTATGGTTTGAAATTAAATCCTTAACGTTTATTCCACTACAACTTAAAAGTGAAACATGGGGAATATTTGAAGAGGCCTTCTTGAAATTATCATCAATTTTATCATCCCCATAAACAAACAAAGCAGAATTAAAATCAAAATTATTAAGTATAGATACTAAATCTTTTGTTTTATGAGTTTTGACTTCTACTTTGTCTAAAAAGACAATATTATTTTCATTTAATTTTGAAGATAAAGCTGATTTTAAAGCCAGTTTTTTTTCCTTTTTGTTGAGCGAGAATGAATGATCTCTTGGCACAGGGCCCATAGATGTCGCTCCCCCTCTAAAATGAGGTGGCTTACTACTTCCTTGTCTAGCATTACCAGTTCCTTTTTGAGAAAAGGGCTTTTTAGATCTTCCTTTTACTTCTGATCTTGATTTAGTTTTATGTGTTCCTTGTCTTGATTTTGCATTCTGATATCTGATATATTGATGTATTATATCTGGTAAGAGTTTAATTTCAAAAACACCAGAACTAATCTCCAAGTCTTTTATTTTTTTATTTTCTAAATTAACTAGTTGTTTTTTCATGATTAACTTTTCTTCACAGAGTCATTTACAAAGACAACTGAATTTTTTCTTCCTGGAACAGAGCCATTAATAATGAGTATTTTATTTTCCTCATCTATATCAATAACTCTCAGATTTTGTTTTGTTACTTTTTTAGCACCCATATGTCCTGCCATTTTTTTTCCTTTAAATACTTTTCCTGGATCTTGATTTTGTCCAGTTGATCCATGTGATCTATGTGATATGGACACTCCATGTGATGCTCTTAAACCACCAAAGTTATGTCTTTTCATTGCTCCAGCAAATCCTTTACCAATTGATTTAGAAGTAACATCGACGTACTGATCTATTTTAAAATGCGATACATTTAATTTTGTTCCTATTTCAAGAATATTTTCTGGATCTATCTTAAATTCTTTGATTATTTTTTTGGGATTAGATTTAATATTTGCAAATAATTTTTGTTGAGG
>CETH01063152.1_pt1 | contig 10600 bp, 7 predicted proteins | sample 361461 | NCBI WGS metagenome assembly CETH01 (sample SAMEA2622695, study PRJEB7988) | marine metagenome | isolation source: saline water (ENVO:00002010), including
ACCTAAAAAACTCTTGGTGGAGCTCAATGGTTTATGAAAGAGATGACATTGAGGGACTTGACGCATCCATATTATCCAAACAAGAGCTTTTCAAGTATTCGGGTCACGAAGAAACCTTTGCAGACCCACTGGTGGATTGTAGGTCATGTAAGTCAAGGTGGCGTGAAGATTTAGTTAAAGATGGAAAATGTCTGTCCTGTGGCTCAACAGACCTAACAGATGCAAGAGCTTTTAACTTGATGTTTAGAACGCCTATGGGTCCAGTTGAAAGCGAAGAAAGTTTTGCATATCTTAGGCCTGAGACTGCTCAACATATTTTTACAAGTTTTAAAAACGTTCAAGACTCGACATCTAAACAGATACCTTTTGGCATAGCACAAATTGGTAAAGCGTTCAGAAACGAAATCAATCCACGAAATTTTATTTTTAGATTGAGAGAGTTTGAGCAAATGGAGTTGGAATACTTTGTAAAGCCTGGAGATGATGAGGCCGCATTAGATTACTGGAGAGATCAAAGATTAAGCTGGTGGGAAAGCCAGGGTATCAGGCGATCCAGTCTTGAGATATATGATGTTCCCGATAATGACCTTGCACATTATTCTAAAAGAACGCTTGATATTATGTATCGTTTTCCTCATGGCCTAGAAGAGCTTGAAGGCATCGCAAACAGAACAGACTTTGATCTTGGGTCTCACACAAAAAATCAGGAGGATCTTAGTTTGGATTCTGAAACAAAAAAGAATGATGAGTCAACTATGCGGTTGGCTGTTCAAGATCTTGAGGCCAAAAAGTGGTATGTACCATATGTAATAGAGCCTTCTGCTGGAGTAGATAGGGGGGTTTTAGCAGTATTAAATGAGGCCTATGCTGTTGAAGATCTGAGTGAGGGAAAAGAAAGGGTTGTATTAAAGTTAAAGCCACACCTCTCTCCTATAAAGGCTGCAGTAATACCACTTAAGAAAAACAATGAGAAGCTTGTTAATCTTGCAAAAGACATCAAATCAAACCTTCAATCGATGGGCAAAGGTAGGGTGTTTTTAGAAAATACAGGAAATATTGGCAAGGCCTATCGAAGGCATGATGAAGTTGGAACTCCGCTATGCATTACGGTTGATTTTGATAGTATCGAAAACGGAACGGTTACATTAAGAGATAGAGACTCTATGAAGCAACGCACTGTAGCAATTTCTGACCTGAACCAACAGTACCTAGACTCCTTAAAGTAGGCTGGAAATGGTCTATCTCAGATCAATTGTATATACAGTAACTATGTTTTTGAGTTTTTTATTATTGGCAAGCATTGCTTTGCTACCGTTCATTAGTCATACAAAAAGATGGTCGATTGCTAAAACATGGGCCGAGATAAACATATTTCTTTGTGAGTGGTTTTGTGGTTTGAAATATCAGATTCAAGGCCTAGAAAACATTCCAAAAGAAAAATGCGTCTTATTCGTAAAACACTCTTCTGTATATGAAATATTTATATTGTTAAAACACTTTAGTCCATCATCGTGGGTGGGTAAATATGAGCTTATGTATGTCCCAATATTTAGAGGTGTTTTTAAGAAGTTTAAATTAATACCTGTAAAAAGAGGTAAGGGAGCAGAAGAGGTTTTGAGAGTAAGAGAGCTTGGTAAAGAGCGGCTTCTTACAGGAAACTGGATAATAATATTTCCTGAAGGCACAAGAATGGAATACAACAAATCGAAAAGATATGGGCTATCAGGCTCAATTTTAGCTAAGGAAACTGGCTCATTGATACTCCCTGTATCACATAACAGTGGTAAATATTGGAAAAGAAGAGGGCTGATTAAAAAACAAGGAATTATAACCTTTGTTATTGGAGAACCCTTTAGTACAGAAAATAAATCACTAGAGAAAATAAATAATATTGCAAAAGAGTGGATAGATAAAAATGTGATTAATTGATTTCAACGAATATTAATATATTTTCTAGCTATTAAATATCAATTTCTAGCGCTTATATATCAATATTGCCCGCTTTTAGTGCATTATCTTCTATAAACTCCCTTCTTGGAGGCACTTCGTCGCCCATAAGAGTCTCAAATGTCAGGCCTGCATCGTCCTCCGCCTTTACTTGTAATAAAGATCTCGTGGTTGGGTCAAGTGTTGTTTCCCAAAGTTGGTCTGGGTTCATCTCACCAAGACCTTTGTAGCGCTGAACATTCAAGCCTCTTTTAGATGAATCAACAATTTGATTTAGACAATCGCCGATATTGGCATATTCTGTTATTTCAGATCCATTATCTGTGACAACGGGTCCAGAAAATAATTTTTGAGCTTTCTGTACGCGCCCAAAAACTTTGTAGTCATTAGATCTTAAGAAAGAGTTTGCAATTTTACCGTGATGTATAACGCCACCAATTTCCTCTTCTGTATTTATGTAGCCAATTCCATCGTCATCATATTCTATGCTTACAGATGCACTATACCCTCTCTTTTTTGCTATTTTAGATGCTGTTCTTGATAGGCCCTTGACCCATGTTTCAAGCTTCTTTTTATTATTAGCTTCTGTTTTAGTTATTGGTTTATTAAGTGATATTGCCTTTGCAGCAATAGCGCCTGCCTGTTTCTCAATTTTTTCAATGACAGATAATGAATTTGAATAATCGAGTATGGTGTTTAAGAGTCCATCTCCTTCAATTCCTTTCTTCTTGTTTTTAGACCTGACCTCTGTACCCTTAACCGCATTGCTTAGTATTAAATTATTAAGTTCATCATCAGTTAGAACATACTCTTCTTTCTTGCCTTTTTTTAATTTATATAAGGGCGGTTGAGCAATATATAAATACCCTCCGCTGATAAGTTCTTGAAGCTCTCTGTAAAAGAAGGTTAGTAAGAGTGTTCTAATGTGAGATCCATCTACATCTGCATCAGTCATGATTATAATTTTATGGTATCTAAGGTTATCCATATCAAATTCGTCATGAATGCCACATCCTAGGGCTGTAATGAGAGTCCCAATCTCAACAGAAGAATACATTTTAGCTCTCTGTGCTTTCTCAACATTTAGGATCTTTCCCTTAAGCGGTAGTATAGCTTGTGTTTTTCTGTCTCTTCCCTGTTTTGCTGAGCCGCCAGCAGAATCTCCCTCTACAATAAATAGCTCACTTAGTGAAGGGTCTTTCTCTTGACAGTCTGCGAGCTTTCCAGGGAGTCCCGCTATGTCAAGAGCTCCTTTTTTTCTAGTCATCTCTCTGGCTTTTCTTGCAGCCTCTCTTGCACGAGCTGCGTCTAATATTTTACCAACTATAATTTTCGCCTCTGTTGGGTTTTCCTCTAAAAATTCTTTGAGGTGTTTGTTAACAGCTGACTCAACAACCCCTTTAACCTCAGAGGAGACTAGTTTATCTTTTGTTTGTGAGGAAAATTTTGGATCTGGATGTTTTACAGAAATAATTGCTGTCATGCCTTCTCGACAATCATCACCACTTACAGAAGTGTCATTTTTAGCAATTTCTTTATCGATATAGGTGTTAATTGTTCTTGTTAATGCTCCCCTAAATCCGGCAAGGTGTGTGCCTCCGTCTCTTTGTCTAATTGTGTTTGCAAAACAGAATGTGTTTTCGCGGTATGATTCATTCCATTGAATGGCTACTTCTACCTCTATATCTCCGTCTTTCTTGGACTTTTTGTTAATATAAGCGATGCTTTGGTGGGTTGGTTTTTGGGGTTTGTTAAGATGACGAACAAAATCTTTTAGGCCGCCCTCATAACAATAAGAGTCTCCCTTGCTAGTTCTTTCGTCTTTGAGATTAATCGTAAGGCCTGGGTTTAAAAAAGACATTTCTCTAAGTCTTTTAGAGAGCGTTTCATAACTGAATGAAGTGTTAGAAAATGTTTTTTTACTGGGCTGAAACGAAATGGTTGTTCCCGTTCTTTTGGTTTTAACGCCTTTCTTGAGTGGCTTTTTTGGCACGCCATGTGCGTAGTCTTGTTCGTATATGTTTCCATTTTTATGGATTCGCAATGATAATGTCTGGGAAAGTGCATTTACTACAGATACGCCAACACCATGAAGTCCGCCAGAGACTTTATAAGAATCATCATCAAACTTACCGCCTGCATGAAGCACAGTCATTATAACTTCAGCAGCAGACTTATTTTCTCCTTTATGTGTATCAACAGGCACGCCCCTACCGTTGTCTTTAACTGTAATAGAATCGTCTTGATGGATTATTACAGATATTTCTGAGCAATGTCCTGCCAAAGCTTCGTCAACTGAGTTATCAACTACTTCATAGACCATATGATGAAGCCCGGTTCCATCGTCTGTGTCGCCTATATACATCCCCGGCCTCTTGCGGACAGCGTCAAGTCCTTTTAGGACTTTAATATTGGATGAGTCGTATTTTTTTTTGTTGGGACTTTCTTTTGCTTTAGGCATAAAAACCGCACATATTCTGTACAGATTATTATAACAGATTTCAGCAATTATACTGCTTTGGCGCTATTGTTTTTGCGGTTAGTATTTCATTAATTTTGTGGTGACGTAATGCTGTTATAAGTAGTTGATTGTTAAGACTTTTTATATATTTACAAATTCTTATCAATGCTTGTTCATCAAGGCCAGACTCCAGTTCATCTATTAACAGTATTGGCAGCGCGCCAGTTTTCTTTTCGATAAGCTTTGAGATGCCAAACGAAACGTTAAGTGACATTTGTTTTTCTTCGCCTTTTGAGCTGTATTCTTTTGCTGATTTTCCATCTAGAGTTACAGATAAGTCTGCCCTATGCGGTCCGCCCATTGTTCTCTTTGCCGCAATATCTCTTTTTATATTTTTTTCCAGATAGTTAATTAGCTTCTCCTCACCCCAGCCGTTGTTAAACTCAATCTTGATTTCTTTAGTTGATATTTTTTTATGTATCTTCTCTAGCTGCTCCGATAAGCCCTTAATAAAATTTTTTCTGTTCTGTGTAACTTTCTCGCCCTCTCTTGATATTATTCTATCCCATGTTATGACCTCGCTTATACTATCGCCTTTCTTAATTGCGCGATTTCTTTGTTTTAGCGCTTTTTCGAGTCTTTTAAAGCTTTCGATGTGGTTTGGTTCCACGTGGAACGCTGCGCGGTCAATCAGTTTTCTTCTGTAGTCAGGGGACTCAGAGGCTATTTTGTCAACATTTGAGTCAATTAAACAAATAGGTGTATTAAGATATGCGTCCCTAATAGTCGTCTTTTCTTCATCAGTAGAATGTCTTCTTCCTGATTTTGATGAGACAAACGAATGTTTGGCCTGGTTTCCATGTTGGTTAAGGATTTTAGATTCGGAAGAAAAGAAAGATTTGCCGTTCCTTGATAGCTCTTTTCCAGCTCTATTGAATGAGTTTAGAGGTGTGCCCAATAGAGAAACATAAACTGACTCTAGAAGCGATGTTTTTCCCTCGCCGTTATTTCCAACAACAAGGTTAATGTCTGAGAAAGAATGATGATCGTCCTGCAGCCCCCTGAAACTGCTGTGTGTGTTGCTTACTAGCCTCAACTAAAGCCTCATGGGCATTACAACATACTTTGTATTAGGGTCGCTTGGGTCTGTAATAAGGGCGCTCGTGCTTTCATCATTAACTCCTAAAGTAACAAGCTCTCCGGAGCAAGCATTAACCGCGTCTATTAAGTATGAAACATTGAAGCCAATAGAAATTTTTTCGTTGGTTGCATCTATATCAATCTCTTCAACCGCCTGTTCCTGTTCAGGGTTTTCTGACGAGATAGTAAGCTTGTCGTTGTCAATATCAATACGAACCCCTTTAAATTTTTCATTTGCTAATATCGAAACCCTCTGAAGCGCTGGTTTAATGGTCTTGGTATCTAGCATTATGTTTGTGGTTGTGTTTTCAGGTATTACCCTATTATAGTCTGGGAAGGTTCCATCTATTAGCTTTGTCGTTAAATTAACATTAGAGAAGGTAAAGCTCGCCTGGTTCTCAATTAACGATACTTTACATTCTTTTTTGTCTGCTAGAGACTTTATTAACTCTTGAATGGCTTTTCTGGGGATTATAAAGTTTTGGTCTGAAATGCTTTTTTTCTCAAGTGGCGTGGTCGTTTTCGCAAGCCTGTGGCCGTCTGTCGCAACAACGTTTAGTATTGATGGGTTTATCTCCAATAATAAGCCGTTTAGATAAAACCTCACATCTTGTTGTGCCATTGCAAACTGAGTTTTATTAAAAATTACAGATAGCTCCTCTTGGGATATATTAAAAGACTGTTCTGAATCAGCATTATCAAATAAAGGAAACTCATTTGATGGCAACTGTTGAAGTGAAAACTTACTTTTAGAAGTTTTTAAAATAACAACATCTTCATCAGATGAAATCTCTACGTCTGTGTTGCCAAGTGATCTTAATATATCAAACAGCTTTCTTCCTGGTAGAGTGATGCTGAAATCATCTGATATGTTTGCTTTGAACTTACTAGATATTTGGACCTCTAAGTCAGTACCAGTAAGAGTAATTTCACCGGATTCCCCAGTGATTAGTATGTGGCCTAGTATTGGCATATTCTGCTTTCTATCAACGACGCCAACAACTTTATTTAAGTGGCTGACGAATTCTTCAGAGTTAATTATAATATTCATTTTATTTATATATTTATTATTATTAGTGCTGTTAATATGTTAGTAAATTAATTTTCATTTTAATTATCAATGAGTTATATAAGAATTACGTAACAAGAAAATAGAACAATTCATTACATAATTATTGATAAGCTGTGAATAATTTTTAAACAATTTAATTATCAACAACATATTCACAAGGTGAGTAATCTAACCAAGTTCTTATAGTCTTCATTCACCGTAACATTTGACTCCTTGAGTTCAGCAATTTTCTTGCAGGCATGAATTACTGTTGTATGATCTCTTCCCCCAAAACTATCACCAATTTCTGGCAGACTATAAGATGTTAGTTCTTTTGTAATTGCCATTGCTAGTTGTCTTGGCCGAGTTATTGAGCGACTCCTTTTTTTAGAGTGAAGGTCAGAAACCCTAATATTATAGTACTCAGCTACAGCCTTTTGAATAGATGAGGTAGTCAACGTCCTGCTCTGAAGGGAAAGTAAGTCCTTAAGACAATCTCTCGCCATTTCCACACTAGGTTCAGCACCAGTAAATCTTGATGTCGCAATAATTTTTCTTAAGGCGCCCTCAAGTTCTCTTACATTAGACCTAATGTTTTCACAGATAAAGAAGGCTACCTCTTCAGGCAGCATAAATTCTTCCAATTCTGATTTAACAAGCAAAATTGCAACAGATGTTTCCATTTCAGGCGGATCTATGGAAACGGTTAGGCCCCAACCAAACCTAGACCTAAGGCGTTCTTCTAGGCCTTTAATTTCTTTGGGAAACTTATCGCTTGTAATTATAATTTGGCTACCACTTTCAATTAGTACGTTGAATGTATGAAAAAACTCCTCTTGAGACTTCTCTTTCCCAGCTAAAAACTGAATATCATCTATTAGCAAAACATCTAGTGATCTATAGTCGTTTTTAAAACTGTTTAGATTGTTGTGTTGAATGGCTGAAACCATCTCACCTACAAAGCGTTCAGAATGCACATAAGCAACTTTTTTGCTTTTGCTTTTAGATAATATTTCGTTACCAACACTTTGCATTAAGTGTGTTTTTCCTAGACCAACACCGCCATAGATGAAGAAGGGGTTATAAGACTGTCCAGGGTTTTCTGCAATTTGTAAAGCCGCTGCGCGAGCTATCTGATTACTTTTACCCCCAACAAAGTTCTCAAATGAATAAAGCTTGTTAAGTGTTGTGCCAGTAACTTTTCTGGGCTTCTCTGACTTATAAGGCTCTTTTTTTTCTGGAATATCGTCGCCCACGAGCACTGCTACAGAGGTTGTTTGCCCACCCGCTTCTTGGGCGATATGTCTGATTCTATTGAGATAGTTTTTCTCAACCCAGTCAACAACAAATTTGTTTGGAGCGAATAGCGTTATTGTATCTGAGTGCTCGTCTCGACTATAAATTAATGGCCTTATCCAAGTATTAAACTGCGATTCTGAAAGGTCCGTCTTAAGCTCATTTAAACACTGATCCCAGACGGTTTTTTCCATTATATTCTCTCTCAAAATACGGTTAATTTAAGCGGTGTTTTGTGTCAAACACAGAATATAGATACTATACCCATCTTTAAAACTTATCCACAGGTTGTTTATTTGTTGACATATTTTGTTTTGTTAAATACTCTTTGCAACCCAAACTAAAATTTCTATCATATTGTTTTTAAATAAAGTTTTTATATCTCATGAAAAGAACATATCAACCAAGTAATATCAAAAGAAAACGAACACACGGATTCCGTTCGCGCATGTCAACGAAAGCTGGAAGGTTGGTTATAAACAGACGTCGTGCAAAGGGCAGAAAAAAACTTTCTGTATAGCGCTTGATAACATCAAGCCATATTAACTTCAATTGTGTAATTAATACTGGGAAAATGCTTAGTTCCAAGCACTATAATCTCTATTACTCACAAAATGCTAATAAAAAGTGCAGACTTGGGATTAGTTTACCAAAAGCAGTTATTCCTAAGGCACATGACAGAAACAGGCTTAAAAGGCTTATAAGACATACGGCCTCCGAATTAAAATATGAAAGCATTGATGTCGTATTTCTTTTAAACAAGAATCTTGCTCAATATACAATAAACGATGATATGATTGTCCGCGACCGCCTCCTTAAAGATATAAAAACAATTTTATTAGATATTTAACAATGGAATCAGCAAGGACATTTTTATGGCTTACATTTGGAGCTTTATGCATGTTTTTGTATATAGAGTGGAGCGATCAAACCAAGCCAGAGCCACAAAATTTATTAGAAAGAAACCAAACTCAGGCCTCCATAGAAACTGCAACCAATGCACTAAATAGCTCTGAGTCCTTTCAGGAAAACCTACCAAGCATTACGAATAACAATGAAGTTAACACCCCAATTACCGTTAGCCCTAAATCTCAAACCATCACCTTGACTAACAACGTTCTCTCTATTTCTGTTGACACCAAAGGAGCTGATATTGTCGCGGCTAAATTACTTAAGTACTACCCAAACAAAAATGAACAGGACAAGAACATTGACTTGATGTACGTGAATGACACCATTTCTCATTTTCATAGGCTACAGTCTGGTCTTCTATCAACAAACGGCACTAAAAGCCCCACCCACATTGAAAACTATATCTTCACAGCTAAGGGAAAAAACACGCTTACATTTGTTTGGGCATCCGATAATGTTCGTACAATAAAAACATTTACATTAAGCCCAGACAGCTACCTGGTTAATGTAACCTTCTCCATAGAAAACAAGACCAATGGCCAAATGTCCTATATACCCTATTATCAGCTGGTAAAAGACAATGTTGAGTTTGAAAGGTCCATGTTCGATGTTGAATCATATTCATACGATGGCGGAATCATCTTTGATGGGGACAGTTATGAAAAGCAGTATGCCGACGATCTTATAGATGAGCCATATAATAAGACACATACCGATGGTTGGTTTGCTAATATAAGACACCATTTTGTTGTTGCTGTACTACCCATTGTTGGCGTTGAACATCGTTATGAGGCAGAACATGACCAAGCCGCTAATCTAAACAAACTTACAGCAATATCTAACAACAGCGTAACAGTAGGACCAATGCAAAATGCTGAAACAAATTTTGAGGTTTACATTGGACCAAAACTTCAAAACCAGCTTACTAAAGCAAGAGACGGTTTAGAGGTATCCGTAGACTACGGAATGCTTTCTTTTTTAGCGAAGCCAATGTTTTGGGCCTTAAACAAAAGCCACTCATTTCTGGGAAACTGGGGTCTTGCAATCATATTCGTAACACTCATGATCAAATTAATCTTCTATAGGCTTCAGGAGTCTTCCAGCAGGTCAATGGCAAAAATGAGAGAATTAGCACCAAGAATAAAAGCGCTTAACGAGAGATATAAAGACGATAAAACCGCGTTGGGACAAGCGCAAATGGATCTCTACAAAAAAGAAAAGGTAAACCCAATGGCCGGTTGTTTGCCCTTACTAATTCAGATCCCATTCTTTATTGCTTTTTACTGGGTGCTACTGGAAAGCGTAGAAATAAGGCAGGCCCCATTCTATTTTTGGCTTGATGACTTATCATCTAGAGACCCCTATTTTGTCTTGCCCCTTATTATGGGAGTGGTTATGTTTTTTCAACAAAAGGCAAATCCAGCACCAGCTGACCCAGTTCAAGAGAAGGTGTTTATGTTTATGCCGGTTATGTTTACGCTTCTCTTTGCTTGGTTTCCTTCAGGTCTCGTACTTTACTGGGTTACAAACTCATTGCTGCAATTTGCCCAACAATGGAACGTGAACAGAAAAATGGCAGCCGAAAAAAACTAACCACCTGTTGAACAAAAAAATAGAAAAAGTCTCAGGAACAATTGCTGCACTTGCAACAGCAAGAGGCTCTTCAGGCATTGCCGTTACTCGCGTTTCTGGAACCAAAGCAGTTGAAATTTATCGAAAGATTACAAATAAGGAGCCTGAACACATGAGGGCAAGACACACTGTTTTTTATGGCGAGGGCGAAACAAGAATAG
>CETH01443631.1_pt1 | contig 10599 bp, 8 predicted proteins | sample 361461 | NCBI WGS metagenome assembly CETH01 (sample SAMEA2622695, study PRJEB7988) | marine metagenome | isolation source: saline water (ENVO:00002010), including
TTTTTGCTAAAATTAATAAAAAGATATATTTTTAATATATTAGTATTAAATTAATGGATTTTCAATGAGAATAATAGGTATAACTGGTGGTATTGGTTCAGGCAAATCTTCTGTCTTGAATTTATTAAAATCAAAATACATTAGTGTAATTAATTCTGATCTAATAGTTGATAAATTACTAAGAGAAAATCCAAAGGTAATAAAATTTTGCAAAACAAACTTTGATATTCATTTAGATGAAAGTTCAAAAAAATTTAGTATAAACAAACTTAGGCTAGCTAAAATATTATTTAATGATTTAGATACTTTGAATAATTTTGAGGCATTTATATGGCCAATTGCTTTTGAAAATGTGAAAAAAAATATAAGAAGTGACAATATTACATTAATTGAGGCTTCTAAGTTATTTGAAGCAGGCTGGAACAAAATATGCGATTTTGTGTTGACTATTGAAGCTAATGCAGAAATTTGTATTTCTCGTACTATTAGGCGCTCTAATCTTTCTAGGTCAGCTATTTTGTTGAGAATGAAAAATCAATCAACTTCCAAATACAGGAGAGATTTATCAGACTTTATACTTGATAATAACTTTTCATTTGCGGAATTAGAAGAAAAAGTAAAATATTTTTCAAAAAATAACTTAATAAATCAATAAAATTATTTATAATCAAAATAAATTATTTGATTTAAAAAAGTCTTGAGGAAAACCTATGACAAAAGAACAGAATTTTGTTCAGCAGGATATAGAAAATTTTCATATCGCTGAAGAACCTTTTTATGTATCAACTTCAGATGAAGTTGAAATTTTCGAATCTGCATATAAACAAAGGGTCCCAGTTCTACTTAAAGGGCCAACAGGAACAGGGAAAACTAGATTTGTTGAGTATATGGCCTGGAAATTAAGCAACTCAAGCATAAAAAAGAATATATCTAAAGCAGGGAAGTTACCGTTAATAACAGTTGCTTGCCATGAAGATCTTAATGCAAGTGATCTTGTTGGTAGATATTTACTTGATGCAAATGGTACAAGATGGATAGATGGACCTTTAACAAGAGCCGTAAAAGTTGGTGCAATATGTTATTTAGATGAAGTAGTCGAAGCTAGAAAAGATACAACAGTAATTATTCACCCGCTGACAGATCATCGTAGATCTCTGACAATAGATAAACTTGGAACTGTTATTGATGCAGCCCCTGGATTTTTATTAGTTGTTTCTTATAATCCTGGCTACCAAAACGCGCTAAAAGATCTTAAGCATAGTACACGTCAAAGATTTGTAGCATTAGAATTTGATTTCCCAGATGAAGAACGTGAAGCCAAAATTATCATGCATGAATCTGGATGTGAATCTGATGTAGCCGAAAGACTGGCAAAATTAGGTTCTAAAATTAGAAACTTAAGAGAACATGGTCTTGAAGAAGGAGCTAGTACTCGTATGCTAATATATGCTGGAAAATTAATTAATGATGGTGTTCCTGAAAGACGAGCCTGTCAAGTATCAGTTACTTGGGGAATAACTGATGATTTTCAGATTCAGAGAAGTATAGATGAGGTTGTTACCTCTATTTTTGCTTAATAAATTGTAATGTTTACTTCTTTAGAAAAACTTAAATCACAATTAAGAGAAAAACTCGATCAACCTAACGAGGAAGTGATTGATAAATCTTCATCTTCCGTTATGGTGTTGTTTCATAACCAAAAAAATACTCCTGAGGTACTTATGATAAAGCGATCAGAAAATCTAAGAAATCATTCAGGGGAGTGGGCTTTTCCAGGAGGAAAGTTTGAATTATCAGATGACAATCTTATGGAGACTGCATTTAGAGAGGTTACAGAAGAAATAGGTATAAACAAATCGAATATAAGGTATTGGCTCAGAATGAAACCAGTAAATACTTTTACGGGTTTCACTATATGGCCTTTTTTAGGCATGATAAATGAGTTTACTAAGGAATCCTTACAAATAAATAAGGATGAAGTATCCGATGTAATGAGTATTCCTGTTGATGTTTTTTTAGATGATAAATATAAAAGAGAAATTACTTTCTATGAAAATAATAATTTTAGAAAAAGCGATGCATTTACTTATAAAGGTAAAATTATTTGGGGAGCCTCAGCAAAAATAATCACTAATATATTTAATCCTATTTTACAAGGAGAGAAAAAATAGAAAACTTACAAGAAAAATATCAAAAAGAATTAGAACCTTTTTCACCAGAAGTAACTTCTTCATATTTAAATTCTCATGAAAAGTTATCTTCAAGGTTGTCCATTGAAACCCTTGAAATATGGGCCTTAGAAGGTTTAAATATTTGTAAAATTTCTCCTAGATCATGGGAGGTTGCTATTGATTATTTTAATTCTTCAACAGATGTTCAAAGACACTTACCATCGGCTCAGTTTATTGCGTGGACCAAAATAGGTACTAGGTTATCGAAATTATCTATAGATGTAGCTAAATCTTATTTTTTATCATCGCCTAAGGCGATGTTGAGAATTAGGCCTAGGCACCTTGATGATTGGGTCAATTTATCAAGCAAGTTGTATAAAGGAACATGGAAATCAGCAAAACTTTCTTCAAAATTTTTTGAAATAACTCCATTTATAATGGAATATATCAGTTTTGAAGAATGGGCCAAATATGCTGATTTTCTAAATAATTTATCAAAAAGATCTTATGACTTGGCCATAGACTCATTAGATTTATCAATTTCTTTGTTTGAAAAATTAGATAATGATTCAGGCGAAGCGATAAACCTTTTATTAGATTCTTCAGAAAAATGCTGGAAAGATATTAAGATAATATTTGAAGCAATAAATGCTTATATGGTAGAGATAGAACCTTTCAATAGAAATCAGATCTTGAATCTTTCTCGTAAATTATTAGTTACAGGTAATATTAATCCTATAGATACTATGAAAAAAACTTCTTCTATACTATCTAAAATAAATAATGAAGAAAAAGATCAATTTTTTAATATGGCAAAATCTCTTTCTTCAATTGATCCTAAATCAAGCAATGATTTTTTCGATGTCATACCTTTATTGTTGGAAAAAATTAATTTTCAACAAATTACTTCATGGCATTCTCAAGGTATAAAAAATTCTGAAAATCAAAATAGTGAACTGATTAATGATTTTTTTACATTAAAGTCTAAGGAGTCTAGAGAGATAATTGATTCACTTTCATCAAGTATAGAACTTTCTAATGTTAAGGACATTATAAGAAATTATTCTTTAGCTCTCACAGGAAGGCAAATTGAAGTAAAAGAATCTTCTCAATTAGCAGAAAAAAACATAGGTTGGTTTGGTGATGAATTAGCTACAACTGAAGGTTCTACGATTTTTATGCCTTCAATAGTAAATAGATACTTATCAAAAGAACAAAATTTTGGATTTCTAAAAGTTATTTCAACACATCAGATTGGGCATATTGAATTTGGTTCTTTCGATTTTGATTTTAAAAAATCATCTAATTTTTTTGAAGATTTAAGGGTAAATGAAACTCTTAATAACAAAATATTAGGTAATGATTATTTAACGGATCTTAGCAAGTTTTTTGATATTTTCAGTGATAAGAAACTTAGTCTCGACATTTTTACTATATTTGAAAGTACTAGAGTAGACTCTCATATTTTTTCAGAATATCTTGGGATTATAAATACATATACTGATATACGCGATTCGGCATTGATAAATAGGCCTAAAATAATAGATTTACCTGTTAGGGAATCACTCGTAGAATTTCTTGTCAGGATTAGTCTTGGTCAAAAAACTAACTTGCACATCCCAACAGAATATTCAAAAGAAGCAAAAAAATTGTCACGCTTAATTAAAATTATCGCGTCAAATAAGGCATCAGTTGAAGATTCAGCAGAAGCCACAATAAGAGCATATCACATATTAATCGATATAAAAAATGAACAAAAAGACGAAGATGAGTTTGAGGAATTTGATAACGATGAATCTAATGATGAAGTACAAGATGACAATTATCAAGAAGAAGAAATAATTAATAATTTATTTTCAGAATTTTATAAAAGTAATGATGATAATGATGAGTCGTCTGATAATCCTGAAAATTTAGAAAGCGATGAATCTGACGATGAATATTCATCCCCTCAAGACATAGATTACAGAGGGGAATTTAAACCAGAATTATCTCAACTCTTATCTCAAATGGAATACTCAGAAAATGAATTTGATGACTTAGGAACCAATGAACCAATTACCCAAGAGCAACTCGAAGAAATGTTAAAAAATTCTCCAGAAATGGAAGAATTTGATCAAAATATGGAAGAATCAGATAACTCAAAATTGTCTGATGTCATAGAAAACCTTATGAAAGAATTAAGTAATAGAGATATAGAAAACAATCAAAATGATTCAGGTACTTTGCAGCATGTTGATGAAGATGGCGGTCCATTAAGTGCGACTGAGGATGGATCTTTTACCTATGATGAATGGGATTTTAGAGCTTCGGAATATAAAATTAATTGGTGTATGATTCAGGAAAAAGTTATGGCTGATGGTGATTCAGAATTCTATAAAAAAACCCTGAATGACAATTCTCATCTTCTCTTTCAAATTAAAAAACAATTTGAACTCTTCATACCTGAAATGTATAGAAAACAAAAACGGTTAATTGATGGTGAAGAGCATGATTTAGATGCTGTTTTAGAGGCTGTAATTGATTTGAAAACTGGAATTACTCCTGATGAAAAATTATACTGGAGAAGAAATAAACATGAACGTTCTGTGGCAGTTGCATTTTTGTTAGATATGTCTGCATCAACAGCTGAAGCAATTGATGATACAAAAAAATCTTCAGATGAATGGGGGGCTCCTGATGATCCAGTTGAATATATGGCATGGTTAAGGTCTAGAAGGACAGATGGTATTAGAAGATCCTATAAAAGAATAGTTGATGTTGAAAAAGAAGGTATTTCTCTTTTAGTTAATTCTTTAGAAACACTTGGTGATATGTATGGAATTTATGGTTTTTCAGGCTATGGTAGAGAAAATGTTGAATTCTATACCATTAAGGACCTCGATGAGAAATTTTCTGAAATCATTCCAAAAAGAATTGATAGAATTTCTCCTCTTCACGCCACCAGAATGGGGCCAGCAATAAGGCACACAATTACTAAACTTTCAGAAGCAGATACAAAATCTAAATTTTTATTTTTAATCTCTGATGGAAGGCCCCAGGATAGAGGATATTCAAGGGAAGGTGTAGAAAAAGAATATGCCGTTCATGATACCAAGCAGTCATTAATAGAAGCTAAAAATAAGGGTATAACTCCTTTCTGCCTTACTGTAGATAAGTCTGGTCACGATTACATGAAGACAATGATGGATGATTTTTCATATGAAGTATTGACAGATATAAGTATGTTGCCTAAAAGACTTCCTCAACTTTATAAAAATCTAACTACATAGGTTATTTATATAAAATTTCTCCGTCAAACAAAGTCAAAATACTATCAGCCCATTCTTTATCTACCTTAACCACATCCATGGTCTCCATAATCATTGCATAGCGATTATTTTCTCCCTCAACTTGGTTCCCTATTGTCATTGTTATACCAGTCACTTCAGTGAAATCTTTTTCGGTTAATCGTTCAATTCTGACGTATATATATGGATCATTTACCGTAGTACCAAAGACTTCATGCAAATTTTCATCTTGAAGTATGTCTAAATAATGGGCCCCAACTATTTCAGGGTTAGATATTTTGTTTATCTTATCTAGTAATATATCCTCATTTGCTAGTTCATTTCCTCTACAAGGCTCTGATACAGGAGGTATTTCACAAACATTCCATATACCTGTTTCTCTATTAGCACCATATCCTCTTATAACCTCATTATTTTGAAATAATAGTAACTCCGTTGGTTTACCTCCCTCCACAATTCCAGAAATATACCAATCTGGATAAGGTGGATCTTCAACTAAGCGACTAAGAACTGAATCCCATAAAGCGTCGACTACTACCAATTGTGGGTAACCTTCTATTTGAGCATAATTTTTTTCACCATCAGGAGTCAGGCTACCAATAAGTAATTTTATGTATGAACCATCATTTATAAACAATTTAATTTCTGTTTTTGGGTTATCAAGTCCATAATTTTTAGGGTCATCAATTTGTTGACTTATAACGCGTTGAGTTTTAGGTCCGCTAAGCAATTGTGTGATTCCACCCCATCTATAAAGATCAGTTGGGATTTTATTTAGATCTTCAAAAAACCATCTATTTGAATCACTGTCAAAGTACCAACTATTTTCGTCATTTTTAGTTTTAATATGAATTTTATTCATATCCTTCGGAGAAATTGTATAAAAAAATGGTGGTGTTGGTTCAGATGATTTCTTCTCAGGTTCAGTTATAAAAAAAGTAAATAATATTATAGATATTGAAACTATAATTACAAATACAGATAAAAAACGAACATTCATATTTTATCTACGTCTCCACCATTTCCATGTTCCATAGATTCCTATAACTATAGGCATAAGTAGCCATCCTGACCATCTAATGAAGTCTCTCTCATTTTTAGTTAAGAACATTTGTCTGTTGGAATCAGTTTTAGAACGAATTGAAATTAGTTCAAAATCTTTAGCTAAATAGTTTACCGTGTTAACAAATAAGTCTGAGTTATTTGCTGATTCTAAGTAGTTGTTAGTAAAGAAATCGGTATCACCAACTAATACTATGCTTGAATTTGTATTTTCATCTAAATATGAATAAACACGATTTGGTAACTCACCTTTAATATCAACTATTACTGATAATGGTAGTGGCCCAGGAATTTCAGAATTAACATCAAATTCGATTAAATCTGAATCTAATTCAGACCAACTGCTAATTGTTGATGATGCTAGTATAGCTTGTTGAATAATTGGAATTTCATTTTCATTTAAGGGTATTGTTTGAGGATCTATAGACCAACCAAAATGTGTAGAGCCTGGTAAGTAAAGCACCTCAAAATCATCTGTTATAGGGTGAGGAGGTAATTGGCTGTTACTACTTTTTACCTGAACAAATGTAGGGTTAGGAGCAACAAAACTTGCTACATCAACAACTTCACCTTCTCCTATAGAAACTGCAAATCTAGATAGGTACTGTTTGAAAGTTTCAGGTATTACATTGGGTTCAACAGTTAATAAAATTCCACCACCGCTTCTTGTATATTGCAAAAGTGCTTCTTTATCTATTGCAAGTAAATCTTGTGTAGGGTTTGCAAAAACTATTGCAGCAGGTCTATCTTCGGGATTACCAAAATTAAGAACAGTTTGTAATTCTTGCATAGTCCAATTATCAATTGCATAATTTTCTCGAAGTAAAGATAATCCAGCTAAACCAATATTTTCAGGAGAAGTAATGTCAGTTACATCTCTTTCAGAATGGCCGGTAATAAAAACTACTAATTTTTGTCGTATCTGATTTATTATAAGTATTGCAGTTACTAGATCTTGTTCTGTAAATACATCAGGGCTAACATTTGGATTTCCCCCTTCAATAACTTCTGTTCTTAAACTTTCTGTTCCTTGCACAGCTAATGCAGGGAATTTTGTTACACCGAGGCTAATAGCATCATTAGGGTTAAGTTCAGGGTCAAGTACTTCATAGTCTAAATCATATACACTCGATCTACGCTTAAATTCACTTAACATATCTTCAGTGTCACGCCATGCTGCTGCACCTGCTGAAGTATCTCTTTCAAAAAAAGCTGTAATTTTGATTGGCTCTTTTATATTCTCTAAAGTATTAACTACCTGTTCTTCTAGGAGAAATTGCTTTGTTGCTGTTGTATCAACTCTTAGCCATCCTGCTGGGTTAGGTTTGTTAGATGAGACATATAAGGTAATGTTTAATATTATTGCTATAAGCAGAACAAGTATAAAAACTATTGCAGTATTTAATCCATATCTTCCCCGTCTACCAAAGATAGCTTTTCGAACTGTAGCGAGAGAAATTAATCCATCAATTACAAGAATAAAAGCTCCAATTGATGTAATTATTAATGCAGGTCTTTCAAGACCTCTTAGAAAAATCCAGATTAAAATACCTAGTAAAAGAGATGTAGTTCCTATCAAAGCTAATGATTGCCTTAAGGATTTGTTATCCTTGGTTACAAATTTTAGTAATGATGCTTTGTTCGCAGTAACTTCCGGTTTTGGTCTTGTTTTTTCGTTTCTTTCTTCAGGCATAATATCTTTATCTCCACCTTCTAGATTCAAGTACTATGGTTGTCAATACTAAAAATATTGCCGTTACAGAAATATAATAAACTATGTCAGTCATTGAAATTATTCCTCTAGCAAAATCTGCGAAGTGTCCACCTTCAGCTACACCTAGGCTATCTAAATCAAAGACTGAAAATGATGCACCCAATTGAAAACTATCTAAAACTTTTGATGCAGTTCCAGTTATTCTGTCGCTTACAAAATCAATAATAGTTAAGGCCGTAAGTATACCCGATCCTACAACTAGTCCAACAATTTGATTACTGCTAAGAGCAGATGAAAATAATCCTACTGCTAGGGTAGCGGATGCATACAAGAGAAGGCCAAGTAAACCTGACAAAATTGGTCCTATATCTGGATCACCATATACAAAAAGAACTATAATAAAGAAAAATGATAGTAAAATCATAATAAATATCATAAAAAAAGCAGCAATAAACTTACCAATAATAACTTCGAATTCTCTTACTGGTGATGTGAGTAGCAATTCTAGTGTTCCAAGCTTTTGTTCTTCTGCAATTAATCTCATAGTAAGAGCTGGAGACATGAAAATCATAAAAAATACTGCTCCTGCTAAATAACCTCTTATAGAAGCCTCTGCAAACGCATCAGAAACTGAAGCAACAAAGAAAAAACCAGTGATAGCAAGAAAAGCAGCTGCAACAACGTATGCCATAGGCGATGCAAAATATGTACGTATCTCTTTAAGGGCTATTATTGAGATGAATTTCATTATTCTCCTAACTCTTCTTCTGTAGTCAATTCTAAGAATATTTCCTCTAATGTCATAGGCAGAGGAGTAAGATTTGTAAGACCCCAGCCATTTTCTATAATTGTTCTTGATATTACTTCTGATGCTTTTGAATTTGGTTTCGCATCAACAATGTATGATATTGAATCTTCTCTTTGAGATCTTTGTATCTTAGAGGCTCTTTGATCTGATCTTGCATCAATAACATTCGATAAATTCCTCATTTTAGAGATGAAATCATTATTTTTGTCATTAGTAATACTCAGCTCAATTCTCTCAAATGTTTGAAGTTTATCAGATAGGGATTCTGGTTTATCATCTGCAACAATTCTTCCATCATTTATTACCAAAACTCTTTTACATATAGCACTCACTTCTGGAAGTATATGAGAACTAAGTAACATAGTATGTTCCTGACCTAAATCACTAATAAGTTCTCTTGTTTCTACTACTTGAATAGGATCAATACCTATTGTAGGCTCATCCATAATCAATACTTCTGGGTCGTGTAAAATTGCTTGAGCGATTCCGGTTCTTTGTCTATACCCTTTTGAGAGTCTACCTACTAGGGTATTTCTATAATCCCCAAGTCTTACCATTTCAATGATTTTTGGGAGCCTTTCGTTTACCCATTTAGAACTCATGCCTCTTATTTCACCCATATATTTTAGATAGTCAGTTACAGTCATATCTAAATAGAGTGGAACCGTTTCTGGAAGATATCCTATATGCTTTCTTACCTCTAGTGAGTGAGATACAACATTATAACCTCCAACCGTAACTTCTCCATCTGAAGGAGGTGTGAACCCAGTTACGACACGCATAGTAGTTGTTTTACCTGCACCATTTGGTCCCAAAAAGCCTATAATTTCACCTTTTAATACTTCAAAAGAAATATCTATAACAGCTGGATATGGCCCATAATTTTTGGACATATGTTCAATTTTTATCAAAAATTCTAATCCTTATATGATAAATACCATTATATTTTATTATAATTAGTAAATAAGTATTGTAATTACAATGTTCTATTCTATCAATGTCTGAATAGAATTTTATGCGATTTTACTTGCAATATGTAAAATATTTGAATAATTATGAGTGAATTTATAACAGAAAATAACTATTTAGATCACGCGGCTACTACTTATGTAAGACCGGAAGTATTAGAAAAAATGTTGCCATATTTCACAGAAAAGTTTGGTAATCCTTCTAGTTTATATGATATTGCTCAAGAATCTAAGAATGCTATTGAAGAAGCTAGAGAAATTTGTGCTAACGTACTTAATTGCCATCCTTCAGAGATTTATTTTACTAGTGGAGGATCCGAATCAAATAACATGGCTATTAAGGGAATACATAAAACTAGAATGGATTTTGGAATTATTTCCTCGTCAATAGAACATCACGCTGTAATACATCCAATAGAGCAACTTTCTCAATTAGGTGTTGATTCAACTTTTATAGACGTTGATCAAAGAGGATTAATTAATTTAGAAAAATTTAAAAAAAACATTAATAAATCAACAAAATTAGTTACTTTTATGTATGTGAATAATGAGATAGGCGTTGTTCAAAACTTGAAAGAAATATCAA
>CETH01024865.1_pt1 | contig 10596 bp, 5 predicted proteins | sample 361461 | NCBI WGS metagenome assembly CETH01 (sample SAMEA2622695, study PRJEB7988) | marine metagenome | isolation source: saline water (ENVO:00002010), including
CAATCCAATCCATTAAATTTATTTGTCAAGTTTTCTTTTCCCGCAGATCCATTTAAACCTAATCTTCCTTATAGCGATGATTCAATTGAAGGTGTTTCAAATATATCCAACATTCCTTTTGGAAATATTAAATTTAGTGAAATAAATCAAATGTCTAGACATTGGATAAGACAATATACATTAGCACTTTGCAAAGAAACATTGGGTCTTACAAGATCGAAGTTTAGCTCTGTACCTATTCCAGGTAGCGATTTACAAATGAATGGTGGTGAATTAATAAGTCAAGGTAGAGAAGATAGACAAAGATTAGCAGAGTCATTAGCAGAAACCTTAGATAAACTAACATATCAAAAGCTTCTTGAAGGTGATGCTGCACAATCTGAATCAATGTCACAAATTTTAAAAAGAATTCCTGTTCCTAACGGAAGAGCAATCATAATAGGATAATAAGATGCCAAGGTTATTTGTTGGACAGCGTGAAATTGACTTTTTTGCTGATATTACTAAAGAAATAATTAAAGATGTTGCAGGACAAAAAATATACTACTATACAGTAAGAGAAGATCTCTCTGATGTTCATAATGTATATGAAGAAGCAATGCACAAAGTTTTTAATCCGCCAATAGAACTTGAATGCTTAGTTGAATGGCAACCTTCTGAAGTTAAAACGACTCAATTTGGCCACGAACAAATCAAAACATTGTCAGCGTTTTTACACGGTAGAGACTTAATTGATAGAAACTTAAATATTCAACAAGGTGATTATTTCTCTTATGGTGAATTTTTCTTTGAAATTACATCTTTGGTATATGATAAAATTGCGTATGGACAAGTTGAGCGAGTAGTATCATTAAAGTTAATGGCAAAGCAAACAAGAGTAGAGCATATTCTAAGAAAGGCCATTGGTCCAACTTACGAAGGTTATACAGACGCAGATGCTATACAAACTACATTTACTCAACAGCGCGGTCAAACTGATCACGATACTAGACAACTTCAAAAAGATGGTGTTCTTGAAAAGCCAATCTCTGAAGTTAATAAAGTAGCACCTGATGGTAGTAAAAAGAGTGTTAATGATATTGGTTCTTCTTTTTATGGAGATAAATAATGGCAACTAGATATGATCAAAATAAAGAAGTAAAAAATAAAATTATCTCCGGCTATGAAGAAGCACAAAGATCATATGATTACGTAATACCTTCTTGCGGTTTAGAAGATTTAGATGCTGCAGTTTTTGATTTATTTAATGAACAAATACCACTTTTTTATACACATCACGGTGAAACTAAAAGAGTTCCTGTTATATTTGCAACTGGAGAAAGGTTTGCTATATTAAGACGTAAAAAGCCAATAACAGATAAATCTGGTGCTCTTATTTTACCTCTTGTTTCTATTGCAAGAGGAAGTATAGATAATACACCTTCAAAAGGTATGGCAAACAATGAAATGTTTCCTGAAGTAGTTGCAAGACGTATTGCAGAAAACAATCTAGAGTGGCGCCAGCAGAAAAACTTTGAAGGTTTTAACAATATTAAACATACGACAAAAAATCAAAACGGGGATTATTCTCTTAAACCTCAACTAAATAATATTTACGAAACTTTAGAGATACCGCCTGTTAAGTATTTTGGCTGCACATATGAAATAACTATCTGGTCTTCGTTTACACAACAAATGAATAGCCTTTTGACAGCAATTATGAGCGCATATACATTAAATCCAGGCAGACAGTTTAGAGTAGAAAGTCGCAAAGGATATTGGTTCCCAGCGTTTATTGATAGTTCATTTAGTCAAGATAATAACTATAGTGACTTCACTGATGCTGAAAGATACGTTAAACAAACAATGACACTTTCAGCGACAGGTTATATTTTATCACCAAATATAGAAGGCGGAAAAGTAGGATTAAAATCTTTAGTAAGTGCACCTAAAATAAGTTTTGATGTATTATCAGATTATAATATACCTGATCCAAATCAAGTAGGTGTTAGAAGTAACGATCCAGATGCAAAAATCTTTGAAGATACAAATTCAGAAAGTAGCTATCAAATAGGTCAACAAACTGGAGTTCCTGCAATTAGATCACTTGAAGAATTACAAAACAGCGCAGATAAAGCTTTTGTTGTTTCTAATGATACATCTTCTTCAGAGGATGTTGTAGGTAACAAGAACTCAGAAACAAAAAATATCAAAAAGGTATTTGTTGAAGATGCACAGGGTAATATGGTTCCGATTGTTGCCCAAAACCAGAGCTTAGGTGAAACAGTATATGATCAAAAATATGCTGAAATAATTTTTAATATCTCAAATAACGATAATTAGATATTGTATTGCATAATTATATTATGAAAATAAATTAAGTATTAGGAGAAATAGCATGGCAGAGCAGACATTCAAGTCGCCAGGATTTTTCGAAAGAGAAATAGAGATAATAAGTAGGCCACTGTTTAAAAATAATGCGACACCTGTTGGTCTTATTGGACCTTCACAAAGAGGTCCAGCATTTGTGCCTACGACAGTCACTTCTCGAGAAGAATATATTCGAATTTTTGGTGCACCTGACCGCAATAGATTAAGTGGTCATGCAATGGCAGAGTTTTTTAGAAATGATGGTAAAGCTCTTACTTTTTGTAGAACATTAGGCAGCGGATTAAAAGACAGCGCAAATGCTGGATTTAAAATGACAGCAAAAGATGGTGCAGGAAGTGACTTTAGTGGCTCACCACATCTTATCGTAGCTGAGCATACAGTTAATGTTGGTGAACATCTAGGTCTAGGTATATTCAATGATAATGATTCACACGCAACAAGGTTTGTTTTAGATAAAACTACAGACGAATCATCAGCACATGCCGATGCAGGTAGTGCGACAGTAGAATTAATTCGTGCAATGATTTTTACACACAAAGATTATAAAATTGAGATATCAGCAACAGGAAGTTTTACAGCAGCACCTGAAGTAGCTCAATCCAGCGGAATATTTGTATTAAGATTCAAATCTGCAGCCGATACTACTGATGAGCTTGAAGTATCTTTAGATCCAGACAGCGACAAATATATTCGTAATGTATTAAATACTGACCCATTCTCTTTAGAAGATAAAAAGCACTTGCTTTATGCACACTTCCCAGTTGATTCTCAAGTAGCTGCAACTACAGGCACACAAAAAGTTGCCGTGGTTACAGGTAAAGATCAAACTCACGCAGATTATTATGGCAACTTTTCAACTAGATTTAATGCGCCACAAACAACAAAGTTTATTTCTCAACCTTTTGGTTCAAAAGAGTTTGATTTATTTCACTTTGAATCTTTAGATGACGGCGCATATGCAAGCGGAAAATATAAAGTTTCCATTAAAAATATGAGAGCAAGTACAGACCCAACAGATAAATTTGGTACGTTTACAGTAGCAATACGTGATTTAAGAGACACAGATGAAGCACAAATTGTTTATGAAACATTTAGTAACTGTTCTCTAGATCCTGATGCTAAAAACTTTATTGCTAGAGTTATTGGTGACGAAAAAGTTTATTTTAATTTTGATGCAACATCTTCAGATGAAAGAAGATTAGTTAGAGAAGGATCTTTTTCAAGTAAATCTTCACGCGTAAGAATTGTTATGAGTGATGATGTACTAAATCGTGAAGTGCCTGATGAAGCACTACCATTTGGATTTAGAGGCGTTCCAGCTTTACTTTCAAATAGTCTAGGTATAGATAGCGTAAAAGATGCCACTAATGCTGCAACAATTTTTCTAGATGGAGCCACTACAACAGCCCTTGATCAATCTGTTTTGCCCCCGCTTCCATATAGATTTAAAGTAACAACTGGCACAATAAAAACTGGAGATAAATACGGACAAGAATTTTTAGGTGACGCATCACCTTCAGAAACTGTTAATACAAGTTTACACTGGGGCTTAATGTCAACAAGAGTAAAAGATATTAACAATGCTAATAGTGGTAAAAACTTTAATGAAATTTTAGAAAACTATACGAAGTTCTTTGGTACTAGCGATAAAGTTGTTTCAAGTGGCAATTTATCAGATACACATAATAATAACAAGTTTTCTTTGTCAAAAGTTGCTTTGAAAGGCTCGAGCCTTACTTCAGTAGAAGGTACAATTAGTGAAGTGTTTAAAGATGCAGTGTATGTTAGAAATGCTGATATAGGCAAATCCAGCATGTATGATGTTGCTCAAAATTTAATTAAAATGGCTGGCTCAGATGATAATATTGATGGTAATGTTAATAGAGTATCCTTAGCAAAACTATTAGACGAAGATAAAACTAAATTCAATAGATACTCTTCAATGATCAAGTTTACTGCGCCTTTTCACGGTGGATTTGATGGTCTTAATATGTTTGATAAAGATTCTTTCTTTATGACAGATCAATCATCTTCAACAGAAACAAATGGTAAAGCAGTTGTTGGTGGTTTTTCAAGTGCACTAAAAGGCACAGATGATACAACAGTTATGCAAGGAGAGCAAGACGATAACAATATTATTGCATCTTATAAGAATGCAATTAGAATAATGACGGATGAATTGGTAGTTACACATAACGTATTAGCAATTCCAGGAATTAGAGATGCATTTATTACAGACTTTGCAAAAGAAAGAACTGAAGAATATGGAAGAGCACTCTATTTAATGGAGATCCCTCAGTACGATGGATCAGGTGCAAGAATTTTTGTTAGTTCAAACGGGGTTGAATCAAGTCGTCCAGATGTTGATACAACTGCATCAAGATTTAATGCACGCGAGATTAATTCATCATATACAGCGTCTTATTTCCCAGATGTAAAAGTTATTGACAGCGGTGATGATGATGAGGCTGCCATTAATAATAGAAGAGTTATTAAGGTTCCTCCTACGATTGTTGCATTAGGTGCATTAGCAAAAACTGATAGCGTTTCTAAACCCTGGTTTGCTCCTGCTGGATTTAGTAGAGGTTCTTTGGAATCTGTTACATCTATTGATGTTCGTTTAAATGCTGAAGATCGTGATACTCTTTATGAGGCAAGAATTAATCCTATTGCAAATTTCCCAAATAAGCAATTTGTTATATTTGGTCAAAAAACATCTCAGTTAGCAAGAACTGCTTTGGATCGTGTTAATGTTCGAAGACTTGTTTTGGAAGTTAAGAGAAGAATTGGATTAATTGCTCAAGGTCTTTTATTTGAGCAAAATAATAATGCAACAAGACAAAATTTCATTGCAAGTGCAGCAAGTCAACTTGCTAGCATTCAAATTAATCAAGGAATTGAAGACTTCCGCGTTGTTATGGATGATACCAATAATTCTGTTGAAGATGTTGATAATAACCGCTTAAATGGTAAAATTATTATTGTTCCAACAAGAGCAATTGAGTTTATTGCAATAGATTTTGTAATTACCAATGCAGGTGTTGAATTCCCTTAATATATAGATATAAGAAAACAAAATAGGAGAATATAGTTATGGCTGGACAAGGCTCAGCGAGAGTAACTCTTAAAGAATTAGACTTATCACAAGTAAGAGACCCAGATCAAACACCACAGGGCGTGCCAGCTGCTGTTGTCGGTCCAGCTAAACGTGGACCTGCTTTTGTTCCAACGACATTTGCAACAATTCAGCAGTTTAACGAAACTTTTGGTAATATGCTTGAAGTAAATAAATCTAGCAATTCAAACTTATTTGCACCTTTAGCAATTAATGAGTGGATGAAAAATGCTCAAGCAGGAACATTTATGCGCGTTCTAGGCGTTGGTGATGGTCTTAAAGCAACGCAAAATAAAGTAACAAATGCAGGATTTAAATTAGGCTCAAAAATATCACACAATGCTTCAAACAAATTGGCAGACAATGAACATATCTATGATGATTCTGATGATAAAAGAACGGACGCCACTGATAAACCTACATCAGTAGGCCTTTTAAAAGGTTCTAGAACTTATATGTTCGGTGCACTTATGTCAGACAAAGTTGGTTCACGCTTCTTAACAGATGCAGGTGTACAGCTGGAAGCAACTAAGGCATCTTTAGCCGATGCGATTGAAATAACTGGAGATCCTGCAGCTGGAGATAGTGTTACTATATTCTTACCTAAAGAAGTAACACCAGCAGCAATAACTACAGATGTTACATTAACACTTAAAATAGTTAATGCATTGTCTAACACAGTTGCCAAAAATACAATAGAAATAAAAGACAATGGAACTCTTGCTACTATTGCAGCTAGTATAAAGTCTGCATTAACTCATAATGCAACTACAGCTACTGAAACTGAATTTAAATTTAGTGATATATCAGGAATTAATCCTTCTTTGGTTTTTAACGTAACAGATGGCTCTACTAACGTTAAAAAAACAATAGAATTAGATTCTACTAGAAAAGAAGGTGATGAAGTTGTTTTAACACAGACAGTTGGTGGTACTACAATTTTAGGTGCAGCATCTAAAACTCTGGCAGGCGCAGCAACTCCAGCACCTGTTATTCGTGGCGTTTTAATGACTCCTCAAGGTGTAATACCAGCAATTAATGTCGCATCAAATGAAACTCATTATGATGATTACGCAGGTTCGACTACAGAAGGTGCTATTGCTGATGGTAATAATTTAATAAATTTTGGAGATACTGCACCTCAACTTTTTGGTTATCAGGTAGGTCAAGTTGATGCTAATGATTCGATAGAGATTGTTTTAAATGGTTTTAAACATAAAGATAATTTAGAACCAAAATTAATTTCTTGTTCTTTTGATCCAGAAAGATCTGATTATTTTGCAAATGTTTTAAATACAGATCCTACAAAAATAGAAGAAAAAGGTCATTATTTATATGCACATTGGGATATCGACCCTGCTATTGTAGATATTGCTACAGGTAATAGCGCGTTTTGCATACCCTCTACAGGAGCAAATGATATTCCTAACTTTGATTCTTTTGAGTCAAGATTTAGAACAGCAGCATCACCTTGGATAACATCACAGCTTTTTGGTAAAGGAAGTACTTCTTCACGTGGAACAACTTTATCAAATAGCGGTGCTTATAAGCTATTTAAGTTACACGCATTAGATGATGGTGAAGTTGCGAATACAAGATTTAGAGTTTTAGTTTCTAATTTAAGAAGCAATGGAACTAACAAATACGGATCGTTTGATTTAACATTAGAATCATTTGATTCTGATCCTGTCGGTGGCAGTGTTTTGATTGCTTGGAGAGACCTTAACTTAGATCCTGATAGTAGAAATTATATTGCTCGCGTAATAGGCGATAAACATATGTTCTATAACTTCGACAAAGACTTGATTAAGCAAAGACTAGAAGAAACAGGTGACTTTGATGTAAGAAATAAATATGTCAGAGTTGAAATGCACGATTTAGTTAAGCAAGCTGAAGTGCCTGTTAACTCTCTACCTGCAAGTTTTGGTGGTCTTAAAGCCTTAAATACTAAATGGAGTTCAGGCACTAAAATATTTGTTGAAGCAGGAGATAATGGATCAGCTCAAAATTTATTGCTCACAGCAAACACTTTTGACAATTTGGTAGTAACACCTTTACCTTTTGTAAAGTCAGTTTCAAAGCAATCTGGGAGCACAATATCAGCAGATAGTAGATTACCTTGGGGTATTAAGTTTGCTAAGAAATTGCATGCTGAAGATGATTTAAAAGAATTAAGTCAAATTAATTTTAATCATAGCATATCTTCTTGGACAAAATATTTCCCAGATCTAGGTGAAACTAAAGCAGTACTTGAAGGCGATGCAGCAGATTCATTTGAAAATGGTTATTTTTCAATGGAAAAAATTGCTGTTAAGGTAGTTTCTAATGCAATTGATTGGTCATCAGCACAGTATTGTAGAGATGGTGTATTGCCGGCTGGATATACACGATTCTTAGAGGCAACTGCTGATGCGACTGGAACAAACGTAAAATACTTTAAGTTTAGAACAGTTATGCAAGGCGGTTTTGATGGTGTTAATATATTTGATAAAGAAAAAGCACAATTAACATCTACAGCAGCATATCGTGAAGCGCATGATGAAGATGGCAACTCAGTTTTCTCTGGGCCTACTGTTGATTCATATAAACGTGCAATTGATGTGTTATCTGATAAGAGCGCAACAGAATTCCAATTGCTTGCAATTCCTGGAATAAGAGAGCCAATTATTACAGATTATGCAGTTTCAGCTTGTGAGCTAAGATTTGACGCAATGTTTATAATGGATATTGAAGAATCAAGTGAAGCAGGAATTGATAACGTAATCTTGGATGCAACAACTAAATCACACGTTAGAAATACAATTGCAAGATTCTCAGCACGAAGTTTAGATTCATCATTTGCTGCTGCATACTATCCTGATGTTATTGTAAGAAAACCATCAAATAGCTCTCCGATTCAGGTGCCACCTTCAGTATGTATGTTAGGTGTTATGAGTTTAAATGATACATTGGCTGATCCTTGGTTTGCTCCTGCTGGATTGACAAGAGGTCGACTAAATGCTGTTAACTCAAAGGTTCAAATGAACAGAACATTGCTTGATGAGTTATATGACGTTGATATTAATCCAGTTTATGAACCTGCAGGACGTCAAGGTGAAGTTTATGCCTTTGGTCAAAAAACATTGCTTCAAGATCAATCAGCTTTGGACAGAATAAACGTTAGAAGACTTCTAATTAATATTCGTCGTAAAGTAAAGAATATTGCAAATACTTTGTTATTTGAGCCGAATAGAGAATCGACACTTGCTAAGTTTAGTGCATTGGTTGAGCCGATTATGGCAGAAGTTCAAGCTAAACAAGGTGTTGAAAGATACAAAGTGCAAATTGACACTACAACTACAACACAAAACGATGTTGAAAACAATACAATTAGAGGCAAGATTTATTTGCAGCCAACTAAGTCTATTGAATTTATTTCACTTGATTTTGTTGTAACTAATTCAATTGATTAATATATAAGTATATAAAGAATTTTAGGAGAATATAAAATGGCAGAGACACTTTCAGTTACTGAAATGATTCCGAATAAGTTTGAGCCAAAAAGAAAGAATCGATGGATTTTCGCAATTGAGGGTATTGACGCCTTTATCCTTAAAACTGCTGCACGTCCTTCATTTACAATTGGTGAGCAAGAGATTAATTTTATTAATGCTAAACGATATATTGCAGGCAAGATGACATTTGATACAATGTCAATTACTTTGCACGATCCGATTGCACCTAGTGGAGCTCAACAGGTTATGGAATGGATTCGTACACACTATGAATCAGTTAGTGGTAGAGCAGGTTATGCAGACTTCTATAAGAGAGACTGCCAGCTTAAAATGCTTGATCCAGTTGGAACTGTTGTAGAACTATGGGATATTAAAGGTGCATTTTTAACTAATGCAAACTTTGGAGATCTTTCTTATGATGGTGAAGAGCCAACAGACATCTCTTTAACTCTTCGCTTTGATAATTGTGTTCTTCAATATTAATTAAAAAATTCTGTTTTTGTTCTTATTAAATAAATAATATCATATAAGAACAAAAACAGGATATTAAATGTCTAATGTAATTAAGAGTCAAATAAGCGCTAATATTAGCACTCCTTTTGTATTTAAAGAAGAAAATAATGTTTCGCTTACAGATGAAACGCTTTGTATTGTAGGAACTTCACAACAAGGACCGGCTTTTGTACCACAGCAAGTAAGATCCTTTGATAGCGATAACAATATTTTAAATACTTGGGAAAATGTTTTTGGTGACTTTGATTCACAAAAAACAGATCCTGGTCCAATAGCAGCTAGAATATGGCTGGAAAACGGAAAGAATCAAGTTAGTTATGTAAGAGTTTTAGGCTCTCTAGAAAGTAGCGACCCAGGTTTTAAGGTAGGTGATCTTGTTCTAAGTGGCAGTGTAAATAATGTTGTTAAAGGTGAAAGTAGTTTTACTAATAGCGGCGGCAGTAATGGCATGGTACATTTTTTAACAACAGTAGTAAAACCAATTTCTGAAACAAATGTTGTATCACCTTATACAGACTATCTGAATCAATTAAATATTTCAGATGATAAAGCAGGAATAATTACTGATTTTATAATGCCATCTCATGGGGTTTCTTTATATCTTCAAAATAACAAGGTTGACGACATAAATATAATTTCAAAAAAGAAAGATCTTTCTACAAAGTTAAACTCAGCTGCAGCATTTTTAGGTGGACAAACAACAACAATTAAAAAGCCTATGATTTATATTCAAGGTCTTAAAGATTCATCAAAAAACGTTTTAAAGTTCTATGATGATATTAGTTTAAGACAAGGATTTGAAGCAGACGTATTAAATACAGACTTAGAGTGGATATTGGATAAAGGACATTATGTATATTCAAAGTATAGAAACTTAAATTCTTTTAACAAAGCTGATGTTGAAACTGAAATTAAACATTTACTACTGAAAAGCAAAGATAATATTAACTTAGAATATGAAGATTTCACTTCTTCTTTTAAAAAAGCTAAAACTCCTTGGATAGTATCACAGCCAATTAATAGAAGTGGCTTGAGTGATGAAAGCAAAGTTGGACTACATAATTCTTGTGAAAAATTATTTAGATTTCATGCATATAGTGACGG
>CETH01184104.1_pt1 | contig 10593 bp, 9 predicted proteins | sample 361461 | NCBI WGS metagenome assembly CETH01 (sample SAMEA2622695, study PRJEB7988) | marine metagenome | isolation source: saline water (ENVO:00002010), including
GACAGATCCACAGAACGTAGGCGCAATAATCAGATCATCTGAGGCACTGGGAGTTCATGGCATTGTTATTCCTCAAAGGAGAAATGCTGGCTTAACTGGAACCGTTGCCAAGGTAGCAGCAGGAGCTCTTGAGCATATTCCGATAGCTAGAGTAATTAATTTGAATAGATCTTTAGAAGAATTTAAAAAAAATGGATATCAAATAATTGGATTATCTTCAGAAGGAGAAAAACAGATTTCACAAATACAAATAGATACCCCAGTAGTATTAGTTGTAGGTTCTGAGGGCAAAGGTCTATCTTTGCTAACTAAAAGAACCTGTGATCAATTAATAAGAATTCCTTTAAGGGGAGTAACACCAAGTCTAAATGCTTCAGTTTCTGTAGCTATTTCTATTTATGAGATATCCAAAAGTAGTTGGATGAAGGGGCTTTCAAATTATGCAGCTTCACCTAAAATTATCAGACCAGACTTTTCTATTCATTAATATCTTAGAAATTATTGAGTTTTTATTAATAAAACAATTAATTATAATTCAAGATAAAGGTTGTTATAAAATTAAGATTGTATAGAATACAACAAACGCTTGGTCATGATGAGACCAATTAAATTGATTAGAAAATTTGTTAACAAGCTTGGCTTAGCATGGTGGGCTAAAGTCGAAACTCAAAATCCCAAATCCATCTATTGGTTTGGTCCATTCCTTACCAGAAGGAGTTTGAAATCTAATGTTAAAGATTTTACTGAGGATTTAAAAAAGGAAGGTGCAGAACAGATATCTCATACTTTCTTTAGGGGGAAGAGAAAAGAACCCTTAACTACATAGCAAATGTTATAACTTTTATAAGTAAATCAAAAATAAATTTAAATAAATGACTATATCAGAAATTAGAAAAAGATTATTAGATAAAGAAATTACATCTAAAGCAATAGTAAATAAATATTTTTCTTTAATTGACAAATATGATAAAGAAATCAATAGTTATATAACTATTACGCGTGAAAAAGCTTTAATACAAGCTGATTATATAGATCAACTTATAGCTTCAGGGATCGAGTTACCTCCTTTAGCCGGAATACCAGTAGCTGTTAAAGATAATTTATGCACTTTGGATATTAAAACGACATGTTCAAGTAACATGCTCAAATCTTTTATTCCTCCTTATGAATCAACTGTAACCTCAAATTTATGGAAAGCGGGAGCAATACTTGTAGGAAAGACTAATCTTGATGAATTTGCAATGGGAAGCTCTACTGAATCATCAGCTTATGGAGTGACTTCTAATCCTTGGAACCAAGATAAAGTTCCCGGTGGCAGTTCTGGAGGTAGTGCAGCAGCAGTAGCAGCTGGGTTTTGTCTCGGATCATTAGGTTCAGATACCGGTGGTTCAATTAGACAGCCAGCTTCATTCTGTGGCGTCGTTGGATTGAAGCCAACATATGGAAGAGTAAGTAGGTATGGTCTAATAGCATTTGCTAGCTCTTTAGATCAAGTAGGTCCAATCTCAACAACAGTTGCTGATACAGCTAAAATACTTCAGGTTATTTCGGGACATGATCCTCTAGATTCAACGTGTTTAAATAAGTCCGTACCAAATTATTCAAAGGCTCTTGAAAGTTCAATAAAGGGATTAAAAATAGGCCTTATAAAAGAGTGTTTTGATCATAAAGGACTAAATGAAGAAGTAAAAGAATCAGTTTTGTCGGCAACAGATATTTTTAAATCATTAGGAGTTAAATTCCACGAGATCAGTTGTCCTCGCTTTAATGATGGTATAGCTACATATTATGTTATTGCACCATCAGAAGCTTCGGCAAATTTAGCTAGATATGATGGAGTTAAATATGGTTATAGATCAGATTCAGTAGAAAATTTAATATCTATGATTTCAAAAAGTAGAGCAGAGGCATTCGGAAGTGAAGTTAAGAGAAGAATTTTGATAGGAACTTATGCACTTTCAGCCGGTTACAATGATGCGTATTATAAAAAAGCTCAGAAAGTTCGAACTCTTATCAGGAATGATTTCAAAAAAGCCTTTGAGAAGGTTGATTTACTATTAACTCCAACATGTCCTTCAACTGCCTTCAGTAAAGGTGACTATTCTAATGATCCTTTGTCAATGTATTTATCAGATTTGTTGACTGTATCAGTAAATTTAGCAGGACTTCCAGCTATAAGTATTCCTTGTGGGTTTGATAAATCAGGATTACCTATTGGATTACAGCTGATAGGAAATGTTTTAGAAGAAGAGAAAATACTTCAAGTTGCACATAATTTTGAAATTGAAGCAAATGTTATGGATAAATGCCCTAATAAACAATTTTTTCACGAATAATAAAAATCTTATTAATTTAACGTAGATAAATCTTTCTCTAATCACTATCTTGTTAATAGGTTTTTTATAGCTCTATGCCCTTTGTTCCCTTACATAATCATAGCGACTATAGCCTACTAGATGGTGCCAGCCAAATCCCAAAGATGATTTCTAGAATAAAGAGCTTGGGTATTAAAGCCGTAGCACTTACAGATCATGGCGTTATGTATGGAGCTATAGAACTTATAAAAGAATGTAATAAAGAAGGAATAAAGCCCATAGTTGGTAATGAAATGTATGTAATCAATGGATCAATCTATGATCCTCAGCCCAAAAAGGAAAAAAGATATCATTTGGTAGTCTTAGCAAAAAATCTTATAGGTTATAAGAATTTAGTTAAATTAACTACAATAAGCCACCTTGAAGGAATGAGAGGGAGAGGTATTTTTTCTAGACCATGTATTGACAAGAATTTGTTAGAGGAATATAGCGAGGGTTTAATTATCTCAACAGCATGCCTCGGAGGAGAAATTCCTCAGGCAATTCTTAAAAACAGATTAGATGTTGCGAAAAATGTAGCTCTTTGGTATAAAAAAGTTTTTGGAAATGACTTTTATTTAGAGATTCAAGATCATGGATCTCTTGAAGATAGAATTGTTAATGTTGAAATGTCTAATTTAAGTTCAAAATTAGATATCGATATAATCGCTACAAATGATTCTCATTATTTATCAGCTAATGAAGTAGAAGCTCATGATGCTTTACTTTGTATCCTTACGGGAAAACTTATTAAAGAAGAAAAGAGATTAAGGTACACAGGGACGGAATATATTAGATCAGAACATGAGATGCAAGGATTATTTAATGATCATTTGGAACAAGATCTAATTCAAAAGGCTATTAATAATACAAAAATAGTAGCTAATAAAGTAGAAGAATATAATTTGCTAGGGGAATATCGAATGCCCAAATTTCCAGTCCCGGATAATAAAAATGCTTTAAGTTATTTACAAGAGATTGCTAAAAAAGGATTAATAGAAAGATATGGAGTTGATGATTTTGAATCTTTAGAAGATATTTACAAGAAAAGACTATTTTATGAATTAGAAGTAATAAATAATATGGGATTTCCAGATTACTTTTTAGTTGTTTGGGATTACATAAAATTTGCAAGAGATAACAATATTCCAGTTGGTCCAGGGAGAGGCTCAGCGGCAGGCTCTCTTGTTGCTTATGCACTTCAAATTACTAATATAGATCCAGTTAAACATGGATTACTTTTTGAAAGATTTTTAAATCCTGAGAGAAATTCTATGCCAGATATAGATACTGATTTTTGTATCGATAGAAGAATCGAAGTTATTGATTATGTTACCAAACGTTATGGAGAAGATAAGGTTGCTCAAATAATTACATTTAATAGAATGACATCTAAAGCAGTCTTAAAAGATGTTGCTAGAGTTTTAGATATACCTTATGGAGAAGCAGATAAATTAGCAAAAATGATACCTGTAGTAAGGGGTAAGCCATATAGCCTTTCTCAGATGATAGGAGAAGACTCTCCCACTCCAGAATTTAAAACAAAATATAAAAATGATCCATCGACAAAAAATTGGATTGATTTGGCTATAAAAATTGAAGGTACTAATAAGACTTATGGAGTACATGCAGCGGGTGTGGTTATCTCAGAGGTTTCTCTTGATGCTTTGGTCCCACTTCAGCGGAATAATGATGGACAAATCATTACTCAATATTTCATGGATGATATTGAGTCATTAGGTTTATTGAAAATGGACTTTTTAGGATTGAAAAATTTAACGATGTTAGAGAAAACTGTTAATCTAATTGAGAAATCAGCAGGGCAAAAAATAAACTTAGAAAACTTGCCAGAAAATGATATAAAAACATATGAATTATTATCCAGAGGAGATTTAGAGGGGATTTTTCAACTCGAATCTTCTGGAATGAAGCAAATTGTTAGAGAATTTAAACCCTCTTCCTTGGAGGATATTTCTTCTATTCTTGCTTTATATAGACCCGGTCCATTAGACGCAGGTTTAATTCCTAAGTTTATTAATCGAAAACATGGTAAGGAAAGAATAGATTTCCCACATCCTTTTATTGAATCTATTCTTAAGGAAACCTATGGAATTATGGTATATCAGGAACAAATAATGAAAATAGCTCAAGATTTGGCTGGTTATTCTTTGGGGCAAGCCGATCTTTTAAGAAGAGCAATGGGAAAGAAGAAAATAAGTGAAATGATTAAACATAGAGAATTGTTTGTAGAAGGTGCTAAGACAAAAGGTGTTGACAAATCAATTGCAGATAAACTTTTTGATCAAATGGTTTTGTTCGCAGAGTATTGCTTTAATAAAAGTCATTCAACGGCCTATGGAGCTGTTACATATCAAACGGCTTATCTAAAGGCACATTTCCCTGTTGATTATATGGCAGCATTACTAACAGTAAATAGTGGCTCATCAGAAAAAGTTCAGAGATATATCTCAAATTGTAATTCTATGGGAATAGAGGTTTTGCCTCCAAATATTAATTCATCTGGATTTGATTTTACTGTTAAAAAAAATCAGATTTTGTTTGGTCTATCTGCAGTTAAAAATCTTGGTGAATCATCTATTAATAGGATTATTGAAATAAGAGAATCTGATGGTCCATTTTCCTCATTGTCAGATTTATGTGATCGAGTTCCTTTAAACATTTTAAATAAAAAATCTTTAGAAGCTCTTATTCATAGCGGAGCTGTAGATTTATTTGATAAAGATTCAAATCGTGCTCAACTTTTTGCGGATTTAACTTACGTAATAGAATGGGCTTCTTCTAGAAATAAAGATCGTTCAACTGGACAAGGGAATTTGTTTGACATTTCGTCAACTGATGAACAACTCTCCACTGTAATCGCACCACCTTGCGCTCCTTCTGTAAAAGATTATTCATTAATACACAAATTGAAACTCGAAAAAGAATTATTAGGATTTTACTTGTCAGATCATCCTCTTAAGCATCTAACTAAGCCATCAAAATTAATTGCCCCCACCAGTCTATTAAATTTAAACGATCATAAAGATAGGGCCAAAGTCAGTCTTGTTTTAATGATTCAAGAAATAAAGCAAGTCACAACTAAAAAAGGAGATAGGATGGCAATTCTTCAGGTTGAAGATTTAACAGGGACTTGTACTGCTATAGTTTTTCCGAAAACTTATGTCAGACTTTCGGAATTTATTCTTTCTGATACTAGATTGCTAGTCTGGGCTACTATAGATAAAAGAGATGACGTTACCCAGCTTATTGTTGACGATTGTAGGGAAATCGAGAATCTAAAATTATTAATAATAGATTTAAATAGCAATCAAGCATCAGACATAACTATTCAAAATAGAATTAGAGAATGCTTAGTAAAGAACAAAGCAGATAAAGATCAATTTGGAGTCAGAACTCCCGTTGTTGCTGCCGTTAATGATGGAGGTTTAATTACATATGTCAAATTTGGAGATCAGTTTTGTGTTAAGGATATTAATGCTACAGCTGAACTATTAAAGGATAATTCCTTTGAGGTGTCTTATAAATCAATAGTTTCTGATTTCAAGTTTTAATATTATTATCTCCTTCATTTTGTGAAGCTGGCTTAAAAGCGTTTTTCATTCTTTGAATATTTTTGGGTATATTTTCTATCCCAAGTATTGATCCAGGCTCTTTATCCCAGCTTGCTGATAGAATTCCATAGCTTAATCCTGCTAATCCAACTAAAAAGAATAGAGCTGATAAAGAAATAGTTGATGATGGTGATATTTCTGCAATGTTTTTACTAACAATATAATAGCTAATAATAAATACAAGCATTCCACAGATAGTTGGTATGCCAGTAGTAAAGGCAATTCTTCTTGCCATTCTATCTGCAACAAATTTTGGTATTCCTGATGAATTAATTTCCCCTTCTCTTTTTATTAAAGTATTGTTATTAACTACCTCTTTATTATTGGCTTTTGCTCTTTTTGTTTTTGATATCTTTTTCTTTTTCATTAATGAAAACTAGCGTCTGATTCCTAGTTTATCAATTAACTCTTCATAACTTTTGTTGCTTTTATCTTTTAGGTATGTAAGCATTCTCTTCCTTTTTCCAATCATTTTCAGAAGGCCTTGCCTAGAAGCAAAGTCATGACTATTTTTTTGCAAGTGATCACTTAGTTTAGAAATTTTTTCTGATAGTATCGCTACCTGTATTGATATAGATCCAGTATCTGTTTGATGAATCTGATGGGAATTGATAATTTTTTGCTTTTCTTCAGTATCTAGTGTCATTTAATAAGAGATCTACTTTTAGTTATTTTAACATTAAATATCTTAATTGTTTTTATTTAATAAATTTAGAGCCTCTTTTAATAAGCTTTCATATATATCCTCTTCTTCAATTGGTGACAAGGTATATGATTTGGTAAAATTTTGGTCCCTAATCTTATCAAGAACAGTATTTATTTCAGCTTTAGAATATTCAAGACTCTTGAGAGTTAATGATAAGTCATTAATCAAGTTTTGATTATTTGATATTTCTTTTTTTGAGTTCATCATAAGATCATCTTCTAGTAGATTTTTGAATACATCTATTTTGTTCTTTAGTTCTAAAATTATCTTTTCTGCCATTCTTTTTCCTATTCCAGGAATTGCTATCAAAAGTTTATTGTTATCATCTTTAACTGCAAAATAAATTTCATTAATATGTATTTTATCAATTATCATTATAGCTATTTGAGGTCCAACTCCATTTATTGCAATTAAATGTCTAAAGAAATCTCTTTGGTTCCTATGCTTGAATCCAAAAAACAAATCTTTATCTTCTTTTTTTATAAGATGGCACCATAACTGAATTAAATTTGATTTGTTTTTGTCAAATAAGGCAGATTTGCATACCTGAATTTCATATCCTAAATTATTGCAATTAATAACAAGGAAATGCTTGTTTCCATTTAACCAGCTATCAATAATTTTTCCTGTTATCCAGCTTATCAATTAACCCCCATCAACTTGACAACCTATTAGGGCTCCAGCAGTCCCTCCCGCTGGTACAGCCCACCACCTATCCTTTCCTCTGCTGCTTGATAATGCTAATCCTGCGCCAAGGATTCCACCGAGTACAGTACCTTCTGAGCAGTCATTTGTGTCTTTGTTGGAATCATTTCCGCATGGTATTTCTACATCTATTTCGTAATTTCTTACATAGCCTGGGTTTGCTTTTGTCCCCGGAATATATTCTTCTCTATATTCTGTTCTAGTACAGGTTGTGGCTTTTACTCTTGATTCGTTTGCTAGTAGAGCCGGAGAGAAAGCAGTACAGCTGATAAGTGTTGCTAGAAAAAATTTCATTTCTTATGGGAATATATTTTTATTGTACTCTTTTGTTCGCATCTTGGCTGTTGCCATTATTGTACCTAAAAGAATAAGTACAGAACCTATTACATAATTATAAGTAATCTTTTCTTTGAAAATCACCAATCCAAAAATTGTAGCAAAAAGAACTTGGATGTAATTTATAGATGTAGCTTTAGAAGCTTGTAAATGTTTTAATCCATATGTAAGAAATATTTGACCTATTTGTGTGAATATTCCTATTCCAAGTATTAGAATTATTTCTCTATAATTCGGAGTAATCCAATTTGTTATTACTATTGGAATAGTAATAAGAAGCGATGTTAAAGGGAAATATTGTATTATTACAAAAGGATCTTCAGATATGGATAAAAACCTTACGCATATATAGGCTAAAGAAGTAAATATAGCTCCAAGGAAAGCTATTAATATGTTTATATCAAGATTAATAAAATTTATTTGCTCTAAGTCAGGATTCAGTATAAATAATACACCAAACCATCCTAGTATTAAAGAAAAGACAATATTCCTTTTGATTTTTTCACTAATAAATATAGAGGCAAATAATGTTGTAAATATTGGATATGTATATTGAATTATAGTAGCAAATCCTAATGGTAATTTTGCTAAGGAATTGAATATACTTAGTAAAGCCAATGTCCCAAGGATTCCTCTAGTTAATAGTAATTTTATATTCTTACCTAGAATGTTTACTTTCCTTTTCTGTAATATTATATAAGTTGGAATTAAGCTTAATAAAGATCTAAAGAATACAAGCTCATATATTGGAATTCTGTTGTTTATTCCTTTTACACAAACAGTCATCAGACTAAAGGACAACGCTCCTAGTATTAAGCCTAATGAACTTAAAGACTCTTCTCTTGATTTTTTATTGCAGTTAGATTTATCTATTTGTTTCATATAAATTGTTTTCTAAAGATCTTTATAGAAGAAATTAATATATTGGTCTATAAATGAAATCATCTAGGCTGCTTCGCTTCTTCTTTAATGACTCCAAGAATACATCCAAGTACTATTGAAGCCGTTAAGGAAAGAACCGATATCGTTGATGTTATTTCTGAACATATAGTTCTTAAAAGAAAAGGTAAAGAATATGTAGGCATCTGCCCATTTCATGATGATACTAAGCCTTCGATGACAGTATCTCCATCGAAGCAGTTTTATTATTGTTTCTCCTGTGGCGCAGGTGGAAATGCAATTAAATTCTTAATGGATTTTTCTAGCAGGAATTTCTCTGATGTAGTTCTTGAGCTTGCTAAGAAATCTAATATAAATGTTGATCTCCTAGATGAATCTCAGAAAGATACTTATAAGATTAAATTAAATTATAGAGATCAATTATTTAAAGTACTTCTTTTGTCAAAAGATTGGTTTAAGAAAGAGCTTAATTCTGATATGGGTAAGGAAGCTTTAGATTATTTAAAAAGCATTAGGTCCATTTCTAATGAAGCCATAAATAAATTTGAATTAGGATTTTCTCCTAACAAATGGAATTCTTTAACTAATTATTTGCATTTAGAACAAGGAATACCTTTGGATCTTATTGTGAATTCTGGCATGGGAGTATACAAGAAAAACAACAGTGGTATATATGACAGATTCCGAAATAGATTAATGATCCCAATTTTTGATAGACAAAATAGAGTTATTGGCTTTGGGGGAAGAAGTCTAGATGGTTCAGAACCAAAATATCTAAATTCTCCTGAAACAGAAATTTTTGAAAAAGGTAAACAATTATTTGGCTTTGATAAAGCAGTAAGTTCTATAAGAAAAAAAGATCGAGCAGTTGTTGTGGAGGGTTATTTTGATGTCATCGCGCTTCAATCGTTAGGTATTGATAATTCCGTCGCTTCTCTTGGTACTGCTTTAAATAAATATCAAATATCTCAAATTTGTAGATGTACTGAGAGTAAAAAAGTCATTCTTAATTTTGATTCTGACAATGCAGGGAAATCTGCCGCAAAACGAGCAATTTCAGAACTTGAATCATTGGCTATTCAAAATCAAATAGATTTAAGAATATTAAATCTTCCCTCTGGCAAAGATCCAGATGAATACTTAAAACAAAATAGCGCATCGTCTTATATAGCCTTACTAGATCAGTCTCCTGTATGGTTTGACTGGGAAATAGATAATATCTTTGAAGGAATAGACACTTCTACTTCAGAAGGATTTCAAAGTGTTGTTACTTCCTTGGTGAAACTTTTAGGTAAACTTCCTCAGTCGGCAATAAGGACTCATTATTTGCAAAAGGTTTCTGAAAGATTAAGTAGAGGTCAGGCTAGATTGGCAATAAAACTTGAACAGGATTTGAGAAGACAAGTTAAAGGTTATAGATGGCACGGACAATCTAATAAGTTTGAGCTCCCTAATGAAGTTACTCAAAGAGAAAAGAATGAGGCAGAATTGATATTTTATTATCTTCATTGTCCTTCATATCGATCGTTTATTCGTAAAGAGCTTAAAAGAAGAGAAATTGAAGATTTTTCTATCAATCATCATCGTCTTATTTGGGCTGCCATCACAACTTTTGAAGAAGAGATCTTAGGAGAGAAGTTTCTTCTTGAAATTTGTTCTGATCATCCTGAATTAAGTAGAAAATTAGAGGAGCTTGATTTGATGGATCACATTTCTGACAGAATTATGTCAGTAGATGTTGAGTTGTCAAAGAAATATAATTTTTTTATGAACCCTAATGAATTAATACTTGCTTCATTCTCTAATCCTGAGAATTATCTTATAGGTGTTTTCTCTTTATTGGAGAGATATAAATCTGTGAAAAGATGTAGACATTTAATTGAATCTTGGTCAGGGCAGCGACTTAGAACAGTTGAAAATTGCATAGCCTTACTGATTGATAAAGAGAATGAGGATAATT
>CETH01137268.1_pt1 | contig 10583 bp, 11 predicted proteins | sample 361461 | NCBI WGS metagenome assembly CETH01 (sample SAMEA2622695, study PRJEB7988) | marine metagenome | isolation source: saline water (ENVO:00002010), including
TTGTTAAAGTTTCACAAGCTACTCTTGATTGAGGTTCTGCACCTAAGTATGAATCTACAACCATATCTGAAATTCTATCACAAACTTTATCTGGATGTCCCTCAGAAACTGATTCACTGGTAAATAAGAAATTTTTTTTCATGCTAACTCCCTTTTTGTTTTTTTTTTAAAAAAAAAATCAAAGTAATATAAATTAGAATAAAATAAAAGAATAAGTTGTTACCATGTGTTCCAAAAAAGGTTTTTTTATTATTTTTAAATTTATTTACTTCAATAACTCCCTTCTGGGTTGATTCTATTTTATTTACCACATATCCAGTGGGATCTATATGAGCTGTAACTCCATTATTAGCTGAGCGTATTAAATTTTTGCCTTCCTCTATTGCTCTAAATATTGAATGTGAAAAATGCTGATAAGGACCAATCGAATTCCCAAACCATCCGTCTTCAGAAATATTTATAATAAAATTATAATCATTATTATCTTTATTTAATCTTCCTGAATAAATGATTTCATAACATATAAGAGGAAGAAATTTTATATTATTTATATTTAAAATTTTTCTGACTTTATCGGCACTGTATGATTGATATCCAATTGTAATTTTTTTTATTCCAAGTTTAGAAAGTAAACTTTCAAATGGCAAAAATTCACCAAATGGAACTAGATTGTTTTTATTATATTTTAACAAAATATTTGCATTGTTGTCTAAAACTACGAGAGAATTAAAAATTTTTGAATTTTCATAACTATTTATACCTAAAATAATTTTATGTTTAGAGGAATAATTGTCTTGAAATAACTTTTTATAAATTTTTATATCATTTAAATTTATTCCAGTTAATGCACCTTCGGGAAAAATAAAAATGGTTTCTTCTTGAAAATTTGGATTACTTAATTCTATCAATTCCATTATCATTTTTGAAGGATTTTCGCCTTGATAGTAGCGCTTAATACCAATTTTAGGAGAAATTAGTTTTATTGTATTTTTGATTTGTAAATAATTATTTTTTTTATAATTATTAATTACTACTGATCCATAAAAATAATTTAAAGTAAGTACAAAAATCAAAAAAAATGAAACTAATAATTTTAATTTAGTTGTATATTTAAAAAATAATATTGCCGGTATTAAAAAAAAGGTGATTGATAATAGGTTAAATGAATATGTTCCAATAATAGATAATATTTGCAAAAAATTAATATAATTAGTCCAACTAAAAGCATTCAAATTCCATGGAAATCCACCAAAAATGAAACCTCTAGCAAATTCAATTAATGAAAAAATTGTTACAAAAATTAATATAGATGCAAAATCTTTTTTTAAATTTAAAAAAGAGCAAATAAAAGTAATTATACCATAAAATAATGCAAGATAAGATGGGATAGTTATTAAAGCTATTGGAATTAATATTTTAAATTGAATATCAAAAGTTAATGCGTTCGTTATCCAATATAAATTCGATATAAAATATCCAAAACCATATAACCAACCAATTTTAAATGCTAACCATTTGTTTTTATTGTAGTTAGAAATAAAATAAATAAAAAAAAGTGGAAAAGAAATAAAATTGATTATTACAAAATTATAAGGTGCTAAACTAAATGAGGTAATTAAACCTAATAAAAAAGGTATTAGATAAAACAAAATTTTATTATTTATATTGAAAGTCAATTTTTTTTATTTAAAGAGTTTAATATTATTTTTTCTTTATTGTTCATTTTATTAAAATCTTTTAATTTTTTATGATCATAACCATTTAAATGCAGATACCCATGTATCCACATTTTATCAAATTCTAATTTAAAATTTGTTTGAAATGATCTTTTATTAATAATTTCATAACTTATTGCAATGTCTCCAATATAAAATTTATCATTATTGTTTAATGGAAAAGACAACACATCTGTTGTTTTATTTTTTTTCCTAAATTTTTTATTAAGTTCTTTCATTTTTTTATTATTAGTAAGCAAAATAGTAAATTCTTGTTTTTTATTTTTAAATAAATGTAATTTGGAAAGTTTTTTTATTTGATTTTTAATATAATTATTTGGATTTTTTATCTTATTCTTCCATCTTGAATATTCAATAATAACTGTAGCTTTTATCATTCATTGCTATTTTGATCTGAATAAGCTTTGACAATTTTGGAAACTAAAGGATGCCTAACAACATCTGTATGATCAAAATCAACTACAGATATTTCACTTAAATGCCCTAAAAGCTTTTTTGATCTTGTTAAGCCAGAAAGCGATTTATTAGGCAAATCAATTTGGGATGGGTCCCCATTAATAACAATTTTTGAATTCTCTCCTATTCTAGTTAAAAACATTTTTATTTGGGTATCACTTGCGTTTTGTGCTTCATCTAAAATTGCAAAAGAATTTTTTAATGTTCTTCCTCTCATAAAAGCTAAAGGAGCAATTTCTATATCTCCTACTTCAATTTTCTTTTGTATTTTCTCAAAGTCTAATAAATCATAAAGAGAGTCATATAGTGGTCTTAAATATGGATCTACTTTTTCTCTCATATCACCTGGTAAAAAACCAAGCCTTTCTCCAGCTTCAACTGCAGGTCTTGAAAGAATTATTCTTTCTATTTTTTTTTCTAACAACATAGTTAAAGCAACCGCAACTGCTAAAAAGGTTTTACCAGTCCCCGCAGGTCCAGCTGAAATTATTATTTCACTTTCTCTTAAAGCTCTAACATATTTCTTTTGTTTTTCTGATCTAGGAATAACTGATTTTTTTGGAGTCTTGATTATATATTCTATATTCTTTTTAGAACTAATTATTTTTTCATCAATCATAAATTTATTTACAGAAGAAATTATATCTTTTTTTTCTATTGTTCCATTTATTTTAAACTGTTCTGACAAAAATTTAACAGCATTTTTTATTAATTCATTCTTTTCTGGTTTATTCTTGATTAATATAGAATTTCCTCTTGAATAAATTTTAGTTTCTGTAATTCTTTCAAGCTCTTTTATATTATTATTAAACTCACCAACGACTCCTAACAACATTTCGTTGTTTGGAAATATAATGCTGACAGTATCATTATCTGAATAAACAAATTTTAGATCTGAATTTAACTTATTATATGCAGTGTTACTCAATCTATGCAGCCCTCATTTTGTTGTTCTCTATTTTGCCAAATAAATTGTTTTGATTGAAACTTTCTATTTTAACTTTTGTAGATTTGCCAATGAAACTTTTATTACCTTCAATAATCACTGAATTTAAGTACTTATTTCTTCCAAATAATTTATTTTGATCTCTGAGTTTATTTTCTACAAGAACGTCAATAAACTTATTTTCAAATGACTTGTTCATTTTTAATTGATAATCAAACAAATATTTTTGTATTTTAATTAATCTTTCTTTAGATTCTTCTTTATCAATCTGGTCTAATGCTGCAGCTTTTGTTCCTGGTCTGGGGCTAAAAATAAATGAAAATGAGTTTATAAATTTAATTTTTTTTATTAATTCTATTGTTTGATTAAAATCTTCTTCAGTTTCTCCTGGGTATGAAATTATAAAATCACTTGAAAATTCTATAAAAGGATTAATTTTTTTAAGCTTATTATAAATGTGTAAATACTCTTCAACAGTATGTTTTCTATTCATTAATTTTAAAATTTTATTTGATCCACTTTGTATAGGTAAATGTACAAAAGGCATTAACTTTTTATTAGTTGAATAACATTCGATCAAATCATCTGTCATATCTTTTGGATGTGAAGTTGTATACCTAATCCTATGCAATTCTGAAAATTTTTCTAATTCATTTATTAAATTTGAAAGTCTATATTTTTTTTTACTATCTTCGTACAAATAAGCATTAACATTTTGTCCAAGTAAAGTAATTTCTCTAGCACCATTTTTAACTAATACTTCAGCTTCTTTAAGAATTTTACTAAAGGGCCTTGAATACTCTGGGCCTCTTGTAAATGGTACAACACAAAAATTGCAAAATTTATCGCACCCTTCTTGTATAGTTAAAAACGAAGAAACTTTATTGTTAGAGTTTTTAATATTATCAAAATATTCAAATTTTATCATGGTATCAAAATCTGTTTCTTCAACTTTTTGCTTTTGTATGTGATTTGCTACTACGTCATTTATTTTATGATATGATTGTGGTCCTATAACAATATCAATAAAAGGTTCTCTTTTTAGCATTTCCTCATTTTCAGCTTGAGCTACACAACCGGCCACGATCATTATTGGTTTATTTTTATTTTTATAGGTTTTTTTTATTCTACCAACTTCATGATATACTTTTTCTTTTGCTTTATCTCTTATGTGGCAAGTGTTCAGCAAATAACAGTCTGTATTTTCGTGATCTTCAGTTTTAATAAATCCTATTTTCTTTAATGAATCATAAATACGATTTGAGTCGTATTCATTCATTTGACATCCAAATGTTTTAATAAAAATTTTTTTATCCATTAATTAAGATTTTTTTTTTACTCCATAGAGTTCCAATTTATGGTCTACTAGTTTATAACCGTACTTATCAGCAACTTTCTCTTGGAGTTTTTCTATTTCTTCATCCACAAACTCAATTATTTCTCCTGTTTTAACATCAATTAAATGATCATGATGACTTTCATTTAATTCTTCATATCGAGCTTTACCATCTTTAAAATCATGTTTTGTTATGATACCAGACTCTTCAAAAAGCTTTACAGTACGATAAACAGTAGCAATACTTATTTTTGGATCAATGTTTATAACTCTATTATATAATTCATCAACATTGGGATGATCCGATTCACCATACATCTTTTTAGAGTCTGCCATTACTTTAGCAATTATTTTTCTTTGCTCAGTTAATTTAACTCCTTTTGATATACATTTTTGTAGTATTGTTTCTGACATAAATCTATTTTAACTTGAATATATAGGTTTAATCAAATTTTTTTTTAACATTCCATCTCTATATAAATCTAATATTTCTGTATAATTTTTACCTAGCACCTGATTTGAACTAAATCCATACAAATCTAAGTCATTGTTTATACTGATAGCCTTGGCTATAGCAATAGAAGTTCTGATTCCAGAAAATTTACCTGGTCCCTGATTAATAAATATATTTTTTATATCTCCAATCCTTATGTTATTTTTTTGTAAAAATCTAAATAATAGCTGGGCAAATTTGTCAAAATTTTCTCTATCGTTTGGAAATTCACTAGTATATGATTTGTTTTCAGCTATGACTTTAAATAAAATTTTATCAGTTGCTGCATCAATAATTAAATTGTTCATAATATTTCTATTTACTATGAATTCTAATGCAGATGAAAATAATATCAAATATTATTCAAAAGATCATGGAATACTTGCATTAATGTATCATAGATTCGATGAAAATAAATACCCTTCAACAAATATACGAATGGATGTGTTTAAAAATCAAATAGATATTATAAAAAAAAATAACATAGATTTTATAAAACTAAATGAATTTAAAGATCAATTTAAAAATACAAAAAAAAAGAAAAAGATTTTATTAACAATAGATGATGCCTTTTATTCTTTTTATGAAAAAGCTTGGCCTTATCTTAAAAAAAACAAAATTCCTTTTATTTTATTTGTTTCAACGGAACCTGTGGGTAAATCTGGATATATGACATGGAAGCAAATAAAAGAAATTGAAAAAGAGGATTTTGTAACAATTGGAAATCATGCGCACTCTCATGAATATATGGTGGAGACTAGTTTTGAAGAGTTTAAAAATGATGTAGATGAATCAATTAAAATATTTAAGAATAAGTTAGGATATAATCCTATTTATTATTCATACCCTTTTGGCGAGTATAGTTTAAAACAAAAAGAATATATAAGCAAAAATTTTAAATTTGCTTTTGGACAACATTCAGGTGCAATAGATATTAATAAAGATCAATATGAGTTGCCAAGATTCCCTATAAATGAAAAATATGGAGATTTAAAAAGATTTGAATTTTTAATAAATTTATTACCTCTTCAATATAAGAAAATTTATCCAGAAGATAAGTTTATAACAGATTTGAACAATCCTCCCAAAATGTATGTAGAATTTTTTGACGAACAAAAAAATATTCAAAATATAAACTGCTTCTCAAATGAAGGAAATGAATGGAAAAAATCTAACATCGAACTTATAGAAAAAAAACTTTTAGTAAAATTTAGGGAAAAATTTAATTTTAGAAGAGGAAGAATTAATTGTTCTTTGAATGATGAAGATGGATGGAAATGGTTTGGTATACAATTTTCAGTAAAATTAAATTAAATTATTTTTTTTAATTTTTCGCTTGTAGGTAATAATTTAGCATCATCAAAATCAATTAATACATTTTGCTCAATTATTTTAGTTAATATTTCTGTATATTCTCTGCCTGTTTCTGCATACTTATCCAAATACTTTACCAATTCTAAACTATTTAGTTTTCCATTATGATCTCTTTGAATTGCTCTTGCTTCTCGAAAATCTCTATAACTTGAATGAGTATTTAAATTTCTTTGATAAGCTCTAACTGAAGCCTTAAGAATTTTAAATTTCATTACTTTATGGGTGTCTCCATCACTAGATCCAGCAGGTTTTATTCCTTCTCCATCGTAAGTCCATTGACCAAATAAAGCATTACCCTCTAGTGCAAATCTTGAGGTACCCCAACCAGTTTCTTTGGCAGCTTGAGCAATAGCAAGGGAAACTGGGATTTCATCCATTCTAATTTTTAAAGTAGTTAAATCCCGATTAACTACACCATATTGTTTAAATTTTTTGTTTAACCAGTTTCGCTCAGATTTTGAATTATTATTTTTATTTAAAATTACAAACAATCTTTTACGATCCAATTTAATTATACTATTTTCTTCCAATATCAAAGGTAGTACGATCTTTATAAATAATTCTTTTCTTTTTTTAGTATTTTCAATAAATTTTATCTCATTAGGTAGTAGATTAACTGAAATAGGTTTTACCAATTTATTTTTTCTTATATCTTTGAGATTATATTTTGTATCTTTAAATAATTGTTCTAGCGTTGCCGCACTAAGTCTTACTGTGTCCTCTGGAATTTCATCAAAATCAAAAACATCAAAAAATAAATCCTTGAAAGTTATCTTTTTTTTTTCTTCAGGAGATAAATCTAATTCTTTACCACTTAAAACTTTTTCAAAATCCATTTTTGATTTATTTTCTATAACTTCTGCTGTGTAAAATAATTGATTTGTTAATTTATTTAAGGTTGGCGAAATTCCAAAAAAACCAATCAGTAGAAAAGCTAAAAAAAATATTGAAAAGAAATTTTTTATATTTTTGTTAAAAGATCTTGATGGTTTTTTGTCTATAATATATCCCTTTTTAAGTAATATATTTCTTATTTTGGTTAATGATAATTTGTTAAAACTATTCATATATTTCTTATATATTTTTTATAAAAAAATTCTATATAGCAATTACTTCTTTTACTTCGGGTATATAGTGACTTAAAAGGTTTTGAACCCCTTGCTTTAACGTCATTGTTGAACTTGGACATCCAGAACAGCTTCCTTGTAATTGAACTGTTACAATTCCTTTTTTAAAATCTATAAATTTAATATCCCCACCATCTTTTTCAACAGCAGGACGAATTTTTGTTTCTAATATTTTTTCTATTTGATTTTCTATTTCAGAAATATTTTGCTTATTTTTTTTTTCTTTTTTTGAGTCAAGAATAACATCATTTCCATTGGAGTAATAATCATTAATAAATGAAATAATAATATGTTTTAATTCTTCCCAATCTTTAGTTTCTTTCTTATTTACAGATAAAAAATCTTCAGATAAAAAAATTCCCTCTACTCCATTAATTGATAGAATGTTTCTTATTAGTTCGTTATCAGATTTTTGCTTATCTGTTATTTCAATTGAACCATCATTTGAAACTTTTTTTTCAGGTAAAAATTTCAACGAGTTTGGATTAGGTGTTTTTTGTGTTTGAACGAACATAATATTTATATAAACACTATTATTAAAATTTAAATAGCAAATAATACTTAAAAACCAATAATTTTTTTAATTTCTTTAACTTTATTTGATGAAATTTTATCAGCTTTTACAGAACCTTCGCTAAGAACATTATCTATAAAATTTTTTTCTTTTTTTAGTTTATTAATTTCATTTGATATAGGAATAATTTTTGCAACAATTAAATCGGTTAAATTTTTTTTGAAATCAGAAAAATTTTTTCCTGAAAACTCATTAATTGAATTTTGCAAACTTTGATTAGTTAAACTTGAATATATTCCTAATAAATTTTCAGCTTCTGGTCTTTTTGATAAATCTATTTCATTATCTGGTAAGGACTCAGTATCAGTTTTGGCTTTTCTTATTTTGTTAATAATTTCATCTTCACTATCTGTTAAATTTATTCTACTCAAATCGGAAGGATCAGATTTACTCATTTTTTTTGTACCATCTTTTAAACTCATAATTCTTGCAAATTTTTTTTGAATTAATGGATTAGGTGCCTTAAGAAAATTTGGTTTATTAAAATCTAAATTAAATTTCTGGGCAATATCTCTTGAAAGTTCTAAATGCTGTTTTTGATCTTCACCAACTGGAACATGAGTTGAGTCATATAAAAGTATATCTGCTGCCATAAGGACTGGATAAATATATAGACCAATACTTGCCTTCTCTTTATCTTTTCCAGCTTTTTCTTTAAACTGTGTCATCCTATTTAACCAACCCATTCTCGCTATACATCCAAGAAGCCACGATCCTTCAGAATGAGCAGGTACTAAAGATTGCTGAAATATAATACTTTTATTATGATTTAATCCACTGGCTAAAAATGCTGCTGTTGTCTCTCTTATATTGTTTTTCAAAATTTTTGGATCTTGTTTTGTTGTTATTGCGTGCAAATCAACAACACAATAGACGCATTCATTTTTATCTTGATTTTGTAGTTCAACAAAATTTTTTATTGCTCCCAAGTAATTTCCTAAATGCAAATTTCCAGTTGGTTGAACGCCAGAAAAAATTTTTTTAACCATTAATTAATACTTTAATTTAATATCTGAAGTTTTAAAAGCTTTTGTAAGTATTGAAAGCACAATATAAATTATAAAAGTTATAATAACTAACAATATAATTGTAATAAGTTTGTTTGAGCTTTCATAGCTTAAATTGCCAGCAAAATAGTTAATCAAGACATAAAATATATAAGTACTTAAAACAGTTGAAATAATTATTTTTAAAAATTTATTAAAGAAATTAGACTTTAAAGAAAAATATCTTTTATTTATCAGAAAAATTACAAGTATTATTGCATTGAACCAAGAAGATATAGTTGTTGCAATTGGAATAATAATAAATCCAATTTTGCTAAAAAAATAAAGACTTATTATAATATTTAAAAAAACTGATATTAAAGAAAATATAAATGGAGTTTTAGTATCATGTCTTGCAAATATAAAACTTGAAAATATTTTAATAAGTGAAAAAGCAGGTAATCCTAAAGCAAAATAAAATAATGCTTTTCCTGAATTTTTAACACTTGAAATATCAAAAGATCCATATCCAAATAAAGAAGATGTAATTTCCTCAGATGCAATTAACAATGCTGCACAGGCAGGTAAACTTAAAAATAAACTAAGCTCTAGTGATTTGTTTTGAATAAAATTTATTTTGTTTATGTTATTATTTTTTATATATTTACTTAGATTGGGTAAAATAATTATTCCAATAGCAATTCCAGCTATAGCTAAATTTATCTGATAAATTCTATCAGCATAATACAAGTAAGATACTGCACTTGCTTGGAAAGAAGCAATAATAGTACCAACTAATATATTTATTTGTGTAACTCCTGAGGAAAAGATACTTGGTAATAATTTTTGAAAAAATAATTTAACTTTGGAATTAATTTTAATATTAAGAGAAAGTTTTGGAATATAAAATTTTTTTGAATAATATATAAGAAAAATTAATTGAATTAAACCAGCTAATGTTACCGCGTAAGATAAATAGTACACTAATTCATTGCTAAAATGATTTCCAAATAATAGAACACAAATCAAAAGAATATTTAAAATAATAGGAGCAGCTGCAGCAGCTCCAAAATTATTATGGGAATTAAGTATTGCTGAAAAAAAAGATGCTAGACTTACAAAAATTAAAAAGGGAAATGTAATTCTTGTTAAATTAATTGTTAGATCTATTTTATCTAAATCTTCGTTAAAACCTGGTGCAATTAAATATACAAATCCAGGCATAAATATTTCAATAACTAATACTATAAATAGTAGGGAAATAAGAAGTAAATTAAATATCTGATTGGCAAAATTATCAGATTTTTTTTTTCCTAGTGTTAGTTCTGATGAATAACTAGGAACAAATGCAGCATTAAATGTACCCTCTGAAAATAGTCTTCTAAAAGTGTTGGGTATTCTAAATGCAACAAAAAATGCATCAGCGATTGGCCCAGATCCAAGATAAATAGCTATAAGAACATCTCTTAAATAACCTAATACTCTGCTTATAATAGTAAAGAAACTAAATGTGCTTGTTGACTTAATTAAGTTCATAAATCATATTAGTCTTAAA
>CETH01443630.1_pt1 | contig 10583 bp, 9 predicted proteins | sample 361461 | NCBI WGS metagenome assembly CETH01 (sample SAMEA2622695, study PRJEB7988) | marine metagenome | isolation source: saline water (ENVO:00002010), including
TCGCATCGTACCGTTTCCACAACCCGTATCTTTTCGATTTTTTCGATGCATCCCTCCACCAAAGGGCTCTATCAACTCATTATACACATAACCATCTGGATTAATGACAGGGATAAACCACATTTCTCTATTATTAATTAAATATGTTAATTCCATGTCAGAGTTGTATCCTTCAGCTAGTTTCTGAACAAAATAAAATAAATTCATCATACTAACAGGTTCTCTGGCATGTATCAATGAAGTATAAAGAACCTCGGGCTCATTCTCATTTTGATTAGGATTATCTGAAATTTTAAATGCCCATATATCACGTTCTTCAATTGACTGACCTATTACAAATCTATCTGAAATGATATTTGGATATTCACTTAACAACTCATCAAATCGATTATTCAATTCATCCCATGTGTAATTACCTTGCATTGATCCAAGAGGAAAATCACGAGACACTGCAGGGCGATTTCTATCTTTATAATATGCTGTAAGATCTGAGATTAATACTTCAACTTCTAAACCTCTTGAAAGTAATTCTGCAGTTTTGGTTTCGGTTAAAATCAAATCAATATATATACCTTTTTTACCAGTTATATGATCTAAAGGAATTCCAAGCTCTGACACAATAGCAAGGTTTTCCAAAGATGAATTATAAAGTCTTATAGATTGATATATATCACTAGCAGAAACCAGATGCATTAAAATAATACACCTAAATAAGAATCTTAATATATGTTTCATTACAATCAGACTATTGATTTAATATAATCTGTAGTAACAGACTTAGGTCGCGTTATAGGAATCCCTAGCGCACGCTCCCATACCATTTGGGATATCATTCCCATAGTACGTGAAATACTAAACAGAACTGTATAAAAATTGAATTCTTTTAAACCATAATAATATAATAAAGATCCAGAAGCAGCATCTACATTTGGCCATGGATTTTTTGCTTTTCCATGCTTCTGTAAAACATCTGGAACTACTTTAAAAAGACTATCAACAATACCAAAAATATCATCATCTTCAATGTGCTCTTGACCAAATTTTACAAAAGCTGAAAACCTTGGATCAGGGCAACGTAAAACAGCATGTCCATAACCAGGTATTACTCGACCGCTATTTAATCTATTCCAACAATACTCTTTCAACTGATCTTCGGTAGGTAAACCTTTAAATTCATCTCGAACACTTAAAACAAACTTTAAGCATTCTTGATTTGCAAGGCCATGTAATGGCCCAGCTAGGCCATTTAATCCAGCGGATACTGCGTAATACGGATCTGATAATGCTGAAGCAACTGTATGAGATGCAAATGCACTTACGTTACCGCCTTCATGATCGCAGTGTAACATAAAATATAACTGCATCAATTTATGAAAATCACCAGATTCATCAGAAAGACCTACCATATGTACAAAGTTCCCAGACCAATCTTTACTTGGATCAGGTAAAATCCTTTGACCTTTATTATAACGCATCCTGTAGATCCCTGCACCAAGCGCTGGTAATTTAGCTAAAAGTCTTATGCCATCATCTAAAACCGCTTCCCAATACTCTGATTTCGGCATTCCTTCAGAATATTTTTTATAAAAAATACTTTCTCCCTGCATAGCAAGAATACCAGAGTTAAACATAGTCATTGGATGTGCATCTTCAGGCATTTCTCTAATTATATTCCAAACATAATCTGGAACTTTAAGGTGATTGATAAATTCACCTTGTAATTCTTTCAACTCTAATTCATTTGGTAGTTTTCCTGTTAAAAGAAGATAAAAAACCTCCTCAGGCATTATGTGGGTAATATCTAATAGGGGAATTCCACGAATAATTAATCCTTTATCTGCAGAAACCGATGAAGTATCACATACAAATGCTTTAATTCCTCTCAAACCCGAATAAGCTTGGGATACAGTTACTTCACTAATTTTCTGATCACCTTTATCTGAGATTAATTGTTTAATCTCATCTTGAAGGATTGGAATTTGGTTCTTTATTTCATTTTTCAATGATTTCATAAGTTTAAACCTCTATAAATAATATAATTGAATTTAATAATTCATTTAAATAGCTATCCATCATTAATATATCTAAAAGCTATATATGTAAAAAAATTTAAGAATCATTGTTTTTTAAAAAATAGTGATTGCGCATTTTCTAAATCTTCAATAAAGTCAATTTCCATACAAGGGAATTCTGATACATCAATATAATGTATACTTGTTTTATTGATTAAAGGCTGGATAGCCGCTTCGAAATAATCATTTACACCACCTGAATCTATAAGTTCTTCTAAGGAACGAGAAAATAACTTAACAAAATCTTTAGATAATTTTGCGACTCCTATAAATTCACCCAAACATTGATTTTCAATCAAATCTTTTCCAATCGCCACAATTTTATTATCTCCTCCATCGATAACTTTTACCTCTTCTCTTCCACAAGGTTTTTTATCTACAGCTAAGGCAGTTTTATATTTTGAATCAAATACTTTTTTCAAAAGTGACTTAGGATAAACAACATCTGCATTCATTAATAAATAGGGAGTATTTAAAATTTCTCTGCTAAGATAAGCAGAATATGCAGTATTTGTCTCAAAATAATGATGGTTAATTATAAAATTAAAATTTAAAGTCGGGAAATTACCTTTTAAATAGTTTACTAAAGTTTCTCGATGATAACCAATAATCATAACAATATCTTTTATACCTAAACTTTCAAGGGCTTCAAGTTGAAAATTGATTATTGGCTTTCCTCCAACTTTCAATAAACATTTTGGGATATTATATGTATGTGGATAAAGACGTCGTGAAACACCAGCCGCTAATATTAATGCCTTCATTATTATATATAAATTACATATTTACTACTTTATTTAAAGCAACTTCTATATCTTTCTTTGTAATTTTTTTTAAACATAACGTATCATTTACATTTCCACATAATTCATTTAAACATGGGTTGCAATGTTTAATAATTATAGACTTCGTACCAATTGGTGAAGTTATTTCAGGAATACCAACCCCAAAAAAAGAAATGGTTGGCACTTCTAATGCCACAGAAATATGACCCAAGCCACTATCAGCAGCTATAGCGTAATTACAGAGTGATATAAGGATTATTGATTGTCTTAGTGAATATTTACCACAAATTGATTTGATTGATAAATTATTAAATAAACTGACCAACTCTTCTCCTTTTGAGATATCATCTTTTGAACCAAATACAATATAATTTTTATTAGAATTTTGTATCCATTTCTTTAAAACTATATTTGGTATTATCCTAGCATTCGCCACACTAAATGGGAATAAAGCAATTGGTTGTTTTAATTGCATTTTTTTTATTTCTTTTAAGCCCCATTCTTTTTCATCATCAGATATATATAATTTTGGATTTTGTGAAAAAAAAATATTTTCATTTATCATTTTTATATACTTTTCAGATCGATGAATCATTTTTTTTGGTAATTTTATAGAATTAGTTAATAATATTGATCTCATCTGCGATTTATATCCAATCCGTTTTGGAGATCCTGATATTCTCAAAATTAAAGCACTTCGAAATGAATCTGTAAGTGTATAAAATAAATCAAACTTTTTTGATCGCAATAGATAGCCAGTTTTTATAGAACCGAGAAAGCTCTCCATATATTTTTTTTCTATTGATATTAATTCATCGATTGCAGGATGGTTTCGGTAAACATCTGTGACCCATTCTTTACAAAGCATACATATCTTTGCATTCGGGTTTTGGGATTTCAGATGCTCTATAAAAGGTAATGCAAGGACGGCATCGCCAATCCAATTTGGACTATAGACACCTATCTTCAATTATAATTATCTAAAGCATCTAAGAGACGATCTGAAGCTTTTCCATCATTTTTATAAAGATAAAATTCAGTAGCTCTTTTTCTTAAATCTTCCATCTCATCTAAATTATCCAATGCATAATAAACTCTACTAAAAAGATCTTCTGGATTATTTATTTTATAAACAAAATCAACCTCTTCTTGCCTCTTAAGATCCATTTTCTTCCAGAAGCGACGCGAAAAGATTCGATGTTTTAAACGTAATGTATAACACTCGGCTTGAATAATAGGCCTATTTAAAGGTAAATATTCAAACATAGTTGATGATATATCTGTTACCAAAATATCTGCAATTTTATAAAAAGGTATTATATCAAAATTATCATTTGGGACTAAAGATATATTTTCATTCTGCTGTGACAACTCTGTGCAAAACTCACTTTGATAACGATATCGTTTTTGCTCCCAACTAAAACCATGCAGTTTTATTATAATGTTAAAATGGTGGCTAAGTAAAGGTAATTGAAGACCAATTTTTTCTATTGATGTAGGATAAAAACTTGGAGCATATAATATCGTTTTTTTATTATCATTTATTTTTAGACTATCCTTCAATAAAGTAATCTGTCTATCAGTAATAGTAAATAATCTATCCAGTTTTGTAAAACCTGTTAAAATTAAATTTTTGTGTCCTTTATTTTCAAGTTCATTAAATCGATCCAAAGATTCAATAGCTCTAAGATTTATCCGATCATCAATATCATTATAATATGAATTTTTGAGTCCAATACCATGATATACCATAACAACTATTGTATTTTTATTTACCAGCATATTGATTTTACCAACATTACCTATTATAATAATTTCAAAAGACTTTTTGATAATTTTTTCAATACGTTCATTTTCTGTTTCAGCTATAATAAATGGAACAGAAAGTTTAGCAACAGCATTACCTAAGATATTTTTTTCAATAGTTGAATTCCTTATAGGCATTGAGACTGCAACTTTATAATTCTTTCTATGTATCATTTTTTCAATGATAGGTTGAAAATTAGGCCAATAGTACAAATGATGTATTTCAAAAAGAACTGTTCTAAACAATTAATTCACTCTTTTTTTTAAATTATTAAAGAAAAGATGTAGTTTCTCTAAATTCTTATGACTTGTAATATTTAGTACTTTATTAATTTCTAATTTTTTTGTCCCAATCCAAATTCCTAGTCCTTTTCTACCATGGATTGGAAAGAATACTTGATTTGGAAATATTTCAAGATTATCATGATAAAACCTTCTGTTGGCATCATGCAGTACCACTATACCCATATCCGTAATTAAATTAATAGAATTTTTTATACATTCTGGTCTCGCTCGACCATCGATTAGTATAAAATCATATGGGGCATGATTATTTGGATATTCAATATAATCTTTCAAATCTTCATAGGAGCCATCATTATTAGAATCGGACCATGGATAATTATTTGGGGGAATGTATTTTATATTTACCTTTGGATTAATATTTATTTGTTTAATCTTACTAGCCCAATCAGAGCAATGTTCCATTGAGAGCCAATTTGCATCTTTCAACAAAAATTTTGAAAAATATATTGTACTGAATCCAGATCCCCATTCTAAACAATTTTTCGGATTTAAATTTCTAAAAATTTCCTCTAGAATCATTATCTCACGATTCCTCATAAATGGTTTATATCGCATATTTTTATTTTTTGAACCAATTCGAGAATCCTCAAAATTCCTAAATTGTTCTTTAATAATTAATAAAAATAGATTTAATGTATTTATCATTTATTTTTTTTCAAGATAAAAGGTTATGTTTAAATTATCATTTATAAGCTCTTTATAACCTACATGTTTTAATCTATTGATAATTTTATTAGTATCATCTTTTAAATCTTTTCCTTTAATTTTCAAATCAAATTCAATACATAAATATGTTGGATGAATTTGATCGTCTAACATATTATTTAACACACGTATTTCGGCTCCTTCTATGTCAAGTTTAAGTAAATCAATTTTCTCATGCTTTTGCTCAGCCATTAGATTTTTGATAGTACAAGTCTTCACTAAGTCATAGTCATTACCAAACATTTCGCTCACTAACGTTTGAGAAACATTATTTATATTATCCTGTTTATAGAATTTCAATTCTCCAAGCGAATCCCATAGGCCTATTGCCTCTAATGAAATTTTTGAAAAATCAATATTTATCCCTCTAATTTTTTTCTTATAATCTTTTTGGATATTTCCAGAAAACGACCAATTATCTGTTAAATAATAATCACGCACCTCTTGAATATGGACTAAAGAACGTGGCGTTGGATCAATTAACAAAATATTACAATTAAAATATGACTGTAATTGCAAATCAAAAGAAATATCCTCTCCAACCCCAGCGCTGTAAACAATACTATTTGAATTTAATCGAATATCCATAGGAACAAACCAACCGCCATAATTTGTGCCAAGTTTTTTTAATCTTTTAGACGTAAACAAGTTTTTTAATGACAAACTATAATTAAATCCTTTTTGTGATTGATGTAAAAATAAAATTTAATTAATATTCCCAAAAATGCAGGAAAACTTTAATATTAAAAATATACAAAAGTAAAAAATTACCTTTGAATAAATATTATATATAATTTACAATTCAAATATAAATTTTAAATGGATCAAATATTACTCAATCCTAAAATATAGAATATCTATAGAGTCTAGTTTATATGAATCTTTTTAGTATAATAAGTGTTATTTTCTTTATCACAAGAAATTGTTTATTTGATAAAATAACGTTTTAATCAAAACTAAAATACCTGATAAGAATTAATTTATAAATTTAAGGGACTATTTAATGAAAGTTCATCAACCTGAAGGCAAACTAGGAGTGTTAATCCCTGGTATGGGCGCTGTCGCAAGTACATTTATTTCTGGTGTTCTAGCAATAAAAAAAGGTTTAGCAAAACCTATTGGCAGTATGACTCAAATGGGAACTATGCGGCTTGGAAAGCGAACAGAAAATCGCGTCCCACTAATTAAAGATTTCGTTCCATTGGCAAATCTTGAAGATCTGGTTTTTACAGGTTGGGATATTAATCAAGAAGATCTATTTGATATTAGCATCAGGACTGGTGTCTTAGAAGAAAGCTTATTAAATCATTTAAAAACAGATCTTAAAAAAATAAATGTCCTCAAAGCTGTTTTTGACAAAAAATTTGTACGTCGCCTATCAGGAGATTGGGTTAAAACTGGTAAAAACAAAATGGACTTAGCAAAACAAGTTGAAATTGATATACAAAACTTTAATAAAATGAATAATATTAAATCAAATATTATGATATGGTGCGGTAGTACTGAAATATTTTTAGAACCATCAGAAGTTCACTCATCTCTCTCCAAATTTGAAGAAGGGTTAATAAATAATCATCCTAAAATTTCACCAAGTATGATTTATGCATACTCAGCGTTAAAAATGGGCATCCCCTTTGCTAATGGATCTCCAAACCTTTCAGTTGATATACCTGCTTTAGAACAATTGGCAATGAATAAGCAAACCCCAATTTGTGGTAAAGATTTTAAAACAGGTCAAACACTTATGAAAACAATAATTGCGCCTGGATTAAAAGCTAGGCAAATAGGTATAAATGGTTGGTTTTCTACTAATATACTAGGTAATCGTGATGGTGAAGTTTTAGATGATCCTAGTGCTTTTAAAACAAAAGAAGAAAGTAAACTTGGTGTATTAGATTATGTACTTCAACCTGATATCTATCCAGACCTCTATAAAGACCTTTACCATAAAGTTCGTATTAATTATTATCCACCTCATGGTGATAATAAAGAAGGGTGGGATAATATTGATATATTTGGATGGTTAGGATATCCAATGCAAATAAAAGTTGATTTTCTTTGTAGGGATAGTATCCTAGCTGCGCCTATTGTCCTTGATCTTGTCTTGTTTCTTGACCTAGCACAAAGAAGTGGAATGAAAGGAATCCAAGAGTGGCTATCCTTTTATTTCAAAAGTCCTATGACTTTGCCTGAATTATATCCTGAGCATGACCTTTTTGTTCAACTGGCAAAACTGAAAAATACATTACGACATATTATGGGTGAAGAATTAATTACTCATCTTGGTCTAGATTATTATGAAGGTTGACTAAGTTGAAGATGATATTTATTGCTGCTGGTAAAGGCTCGCGATTATCAAAAATAACAAATGGAAAGCATAAAGCATTAATTAAAATAAATAATAAGTTTTTAATTGATACCTTATTCCAAAATTGTTTAAAGATAGGTATTCAAGAGGTTATTGTAGTTACTGGTTTTAAAAAGCATCTTATTAAAGAGCATGCAAAAGCATTAAAAACGGATATCAATATTGAATTAATACATAATATAGATTGGCAATTACCTAATGGTCTTAGCGTTTTAACTGCAAAAGATTTAATTCCAAAAGGTGACGATTTCTTACTATCAATGTGTGACCATTTTTATTTTTCTAGCTTATTAGATATAGTTAAAGAAAGCAACCTTAACAATACTTTAGTGAATATTGGAATTGATTATAATCTAGAAAAAATATATGATATAGATGACGCCATGAAAATAAAAATCAATAAAAATAATAACCTGATTAATGCAATTTCAAAAACATTAACTAATTATAATGCAGTCGACTGTGGTGTATTTAAATGTAACTATGATTTTTTTTCAATATTAGAAACCGCTAAAGAAAAAGGTCAATATTCATTATCAGATGCATGCAATATACTTATTAAAAATAAAAAGCTTGGCGGTGTAAACATAAATAATAATTTTTGGATAGATATAGATACTCCAGATTCATTAAAACAATGTAATAAATATCTTCAAAAATCTAATTTGTCTTAGTCTATATTCAATTACTAAATATGAATATTTACTATTTCGCAAATCAAGTCTATGAATTTTCTTTTTCAAGGCCAATCTATGAAAAATTAGGAGGAACTTTTATAGTTAATAAGTATAGTAGATATTTAAGATTTAAAATGTATTTACAAAATGGAAATAGTTTTCCAAATGATTGTCAAACATTTTTAAATACGCCTCCTATAACTATAAAAGATATCACAACACCAATTAAATTAAATGGCGTAGTTATATCTCAGTCTAATACATCTATAAACTGTGAAGGGTATAACTGTATAAAAATTTTCATGGGACATGGTGCTGGAGATAAAAAATATGGAGGTATACCCGCTCCTCTAGAAACATATGATTATCATTTCATTTCAGGTAATAAACACCTTCAGAAACTAAAAGATCTCAATGTTAATATTCCTCAAAAAAAACAAATAAAAATCGGATATCCTAAATTTGATTCTTATGTTAACAATCAAATTAATAAAGAGGATTATCTAAATCATCTTGGAATCATAGATCAAAATAGGAAGAATATTCTTTATGCACCAACATGGAAATGGGGTAATGGCACACTCCAAAAATATTTTTATAAATTCTGTAATGAGCTAACTAATGAATTTAATCTAATTATAAGACCCCATTTTTTTGAAAGAAAATATATTCCTCTATTCAAGGCCTGGGTTAAACTAAATAGGATAAATCATGTTTATTTTTCTAACCCCGCAAATATTTTGATAAACACTACGATAAATGATTTTGCAATATCAGATGTTCTAATTAGCGATACTTCTTCCATACTTTATGAATACCTAATAACTCTTAAACCCATTATTATTGCAGAGTCAAATTATTTAGACCTTCATAATATGCCAGATAATATGGATATCAATAACATAGCTAAAAAATTTAATAATAATAATTCAAATATTGTAAAACTAGTATATGAAGCTATAGAAAATAAAAAGAGGGAGGATGATTATAAGGCAATGTTAAATAATTGTTTTTATTTCAATGATGGTTCTTCTACTGATCGAGCCATTGAATTTCTTTCCTCATTATAATAAATATTTTGTAATTATGAATCAATCTTTGCCTAATCCTTTTATTTCTGTCATTATTAGATCATATAATCGATTAAGCTATGTAATTGAATTAATTAATAGATGTTTAGAACAGGATTATGATAATTTTGAGATTGTAGTAATTGAACAAAGTGATTTAAATCACTGGAAAAAACATAAAACAAAACTCTGTTCAATGGATCCAAAAGTTCGTTTAATCAGAGCTAAGCCACAAGGCTCTGCTGGAGCAAGAAATCTAGGTGTGTTTATTGCCAATGGAGATGTTGTACTTTTAATGGATGATGATGATTTACCAGTGAATAATAAATGGATTTCTTCACATGCAAAAAATTATATAGATCCGTCTTGCATTGGTGTCTCAGGCCGTTATATTCACAAAATTAATGAAACCAATCGTTATAAAAATAAAGACTTTGCATACGAACGCTGTTTAAGTTACTCGTTTTTTTTAAGGGGTCGAGACTTTACTGGGATAGATAAAATCAAAAAACCTGTCCAATGGCTACATGGCGCCAATTCATCAATCAGACGAATATACGTTATTGAACTTGGAGGATGGTACCCATACATTAATAATTTTGATGAACACTCTTTTTGCTTCAAATTACAAAATACAATGAAAAAAGAAGAATACCTAATGTTTGATCCTGAACCAACAGTGCTTAGAAGATTTAATATCCCTGGAGGATTAGGGAAAAGATATCTTCCACTTACTCAATTATTAAAAAACCAATTATTATTTTATCATAGGGTAGTAGCAAAATATTACCCAT
>CETH01443629.1_pt1 | contig 10569 bp, 9 predicted proteins | sample 361461 | NCBI WGS metagenome assembly CETH01 (sample SAMEA2622695, study PRJEB7988) | marine metagenome | isolation source: saline water (ENVO:00002010), including
GTCATAGCATAAGCTTTAGAAACTCCATTTACAGTTAAAATTCTATCTTTAAGTTCAGGAACAACCTCTGCAAGAGTATAAAATTTAAAATCATCATAAATAATTTTTTCATATATATCATCTGACATAATAAATATATTTTCAAAATTTAATAATAAATTTCCCAAGTCTTTAAGCTCATTCTTAGTATATGAAGAACCCGTCGGATTAGAAGGTGAATTAATGATAATCCATTTAGTTTTATCAGAAATTTTATTTTTAACATCTTCAGGCATTACTTTAAAATTATTAATTTCTTTGCCTTCTACTATTATTGGTATACCCCCTGCTAAGGCAACCATATCAGGATAAGAAACCCAGTAAGGCGCAGGAATAATTACCTCATCTCCTGGATTTATTGATGACATAAGAGCATTATATAATACTTGCTTACCTCCAACTGAAACAATTATTTCATCGATGTTATATTCTATATTATTATCTTTAGAGAATTTTTTTACTATTGCTTTTTTTAAAGCAGGCGTACCATCTACAGCTGTATATTTAGTTTCGCCATTTTTAATAGCCTCAATAGCTGCATTCTTAATATGGTTAGGTGTATCAAAATCTGGCTCCCCTGCTCCTAAACCTATGACATCTTTTCCTGCAGACTTCATTTCAGACGCTAGCTTAGTTACAGCCATAGTAGGAGAAGGTTTTATAAGTGACATCCTTTCAGCAATTAAATTTTTCATATTACTCATTATATTTTTCTCTCAAGCAAATTGATGTTTAATAAAAATTTATTTTAAGTTATAAATATATTTATATGTCTAAATTCAATTAAAAAGTAAATAAATATAATAATAATTTAAGAAAGAGGTAAATTTTGTCTAATTATCAAATTTCCGAAAATATGTTAAATTTAGGAACAGAAAATGCTTTTGTAGTGCTGGCTAGAGCCGCAGAACTTGAGAGACAGGGCCATGACGTTATAAACTTAGGAATTGGACAACCTGACTTTAAAACAGCGGATAATATAGTTGAAGCTGCAGTTAAAGCTCTAAGAGACGGTCATCATGGATATACACCTGGTAACGGCATATTAGAACTTAGAGAAGCTGTTGCCACAGATATTTTCAATAGACATAAAGTAGATATTAACCCTGATCAAGTTGTTATTGTTCCAGGTGGAAAAGTAACTATGTGGAACTGTATATTAATGTTTGGGGGAGAGGGCAAAGAAATATTATACCCTAATCCGGGATTTCCTATTTATGAAAGTGCAATAAATTTTTCTGGAGCTAAAGCTATACCAATTCCACTGATAGAGAAAAACAATTTTTCCTTTGACCCTGAAGAAACCATTTCATTAATTAATAAAAATACTAGCTTAATAATAATAAACTCTCCTGCAAATCCAACTGGAGGAATGATAAAAAAAGAGTTATTAGACGTACTTGTAGAGAAATTAGAAGAATTTCCGAATGTAAGCATTTTATCAGATGAAATATATTCTCATATATTATATGATAATGATTTTTACTCAATGCTAAACTATCAATCAATATTAAACAGATTAATTATTTTAGATGGTTGGTCTAAAACCTATGCTATGACAGGATGGAGAATAGGATATGGCATATGGCCTATTAAATTAGCTGATAAAGCTACTAGATTAAATATTAATTCTGTCTCTTGTACTAATGCTGCCACTCAATATGCAGCAATAGAAGCTTTAAGGGGTCCTCAAGACCAAGTTAAAATTATGATTGATGAATTCAATAAAAGAAAAAACTTAATAGTCGAAAAAACTAATAATATTCCTGGCATGCATTGTCAAATGCCACAAGGAGCATTTTACACTATGCCAAATATTAAAGAAACTAATTTATCTTCAAAAGAAATGGAGACACTTCTTTTAGAAAAATTGAAAATTGCTACTGTTGCAGGTACTAGCTTTGGAGAATATGGAGAGGGTTATATTAGGTTTTCATACGCAAATTCACAAAAAAATATATTAAAAGCGCTTAATAGAATACATGAATATGCTATAGAAAATAATTGGGGATAATATATATATGCATTATGGATATTTCTAAAAATTTTAAGATTATATCAAATTTTAAACCTTCGGGTGATCAGCCAGAAGCTATTAAAAAATTAAGTAAGGGTTTAGAAGATAATAATTTAAACCAAGTTTTACTAGGCGTTACAGGCTCAGGAAAAACTTTTACAATGGCAAAAACAATAGAAAAATTACAAAGACCTGCTCTTATTTTAGCACCAAATAAAACTTTAGCTGCACAGCTATATGGTGAAATGAAAACGCTATTCCCAAATAATGCCGTAGAATATTTTGTTTCTTATTATGACTATTACCAACCTGAAGCGTATGTAGCAAGGACAAACACCTATATAGAAAAAGACGCTTCAATAAATGAGCAAATAGATAGAATGAGACACTCCACTACTAGATCTTTATTTGAAAGAAAAGATGTTATAATTGTTGCAAGCGTATCTTGTATATATGGAATAGGACCAGTTGAAAATTATTCAAAAATGATAATTGATATAAGTAAGAATGATATTTACGATAGAACAAACTTAATTAAAAATTTAGTTTCTCTTCAATATAAAAGAAACGATCATAATTTTAATAGAGGTAATTTTAGAGTAATTGGAGATATTATTGAAGTTTATCCATCTCATTTAGAAGATAGGGCATGGAGAATAGATTTATTTGATGATGAAATAGAATCAATAACAGAGTTTGATCCATTGACGGGACATAAAATAACTGAACATAAGCAAATAAAAATATATTCTAATAGTCATTATATCACTAATAGACCTACATTAGAACAAGCAATGATAAATATAAAAAATGACTTAAAATTAAGAATAAAAGAATTTAAAAAAGAAAATAAATTAATTGAAGCTCAAAGAATAGAAGAAAGAACGAATTTTGACTTAGAAATGTTAGAAATATCTGGAACATGTTCTGGAATAGAAAATTATTCAAGATATTTAACTGGCAGACTTCCTGGAAAAGCTCCACCCACCTTATTTGAATATCTACCGAATGATACAGTGTTATTTGTTGATGAAAGTCATGTTACCATTCCTCAAATAAATGGAATGTATAAAGGTGATTATAGTCGTAAATCTAATTTATCAGAATTTGGATTTAGGTTACCTAGTTGCGTAGACAATCGGCCATTAAAATTTGAAGAATGGAATAAAATGAGGCCCGAAACTATATTTGTTTCTGCGACGCCAAGTAATTGGGAATTAGAACAAACTCAAGGTGAGTTTGTGGAGCAAATCATAAGACCTACGGGATTAACTGATCCCATTTGTAAAGTTAATCCAGCTACTAATCAAATAGACGACGTCATATATCAATGTAAAGAAACTATTAATTCTGGTTACAGATGTTTAATTACTGTTTTAACAAAAAAAATGGCGGAAGATTTAACTGAATATATGAATGATCTTGGACTTAAAGTTCAATATATGCACTCTGATATTGATACACTAGAGAGAATAGAAATAATTCAAAATTTAAGAAAAGGCACTTATGATATTTTAATTGGTATAAACTTATTAAGAGAAGGACTTGATATCCCAGAGTGTGCATTTGTAGGAATTTGTGATGCAGATAAAGAAGGCTTCTTAAGGTCTCATCGATCATTAATCCAAACTATAGGAAGAGCAGCAAGAAATGTTGATGGAAGAGTAATATTATATGCAGATACTATCACCAAATCTATTGATACCGCTTTAAAAGAAACGGAAAGAAGAAGAAATAAACAAATTAAATGGAATAAAGATAATAATATTAAACCAAAATCAATTATAAAAAATATTAATAATATTATAGATTTAAAAGACGAAGATAAAATTATAGATAATAAAAATAAATTATATACTTCTAAACATAATATTAATAAACATATAAAAGAGTTAAAAAAAGAAATGCTAGTTTTCGCTACTGAATTAAAATTCGAAAAAGCAGCTGAAATTAGAGATGAAATAAAAAAAATAGAGAATCAAGAATTAGGAATTAAATAAATACTAAATAAAGGTATAAAAAAATTGAATAATAAAATTAAGAATGTTGTTATTACTGGAGCAGCAAAACGAATAGGAGCTTCTATAGCAAAATCTTTTGCCTCTAAAAACTGGAATATAGCTTTACATTATAATAAATCAAAAAAAGAAACGGAGCGGTTATCTGAAGAGCTAAAAAGAAAATATAAGATTAAAACTATATGTATACATGCAGATTTAAATGACTTTAATCAGGTTAACGATATCATACCATTAGCCAAAAATAATATAGGACCCATCTCATGTCTAATAAATAATGCCGCTAGTTTTGAATATGACTCAATCGAAACAGTATCTATAGATAGCTGGAATAAGCACATAAATGCAAATATAAGAGCACCACTATTTCTAAGCCAAAGCTTTACTAAAAATTTACATAAAAAATTTAAAGGAAATATTATAAATATAATAGATCAAAGAGTATGGAATCTAACTCCTCATTTTACTACCTATACACTTTCTAAATCAGCGTTATGGACTTTAACACAGACTTTAGCACTATCTCTTAGTCCAAATATACGGGTTAATGCCATTGGTCCAGGACCAACTTTAAAAAGTAAAATGCAATCTATGAAACAATTTAAGGATCAATATAAACGTATGCCTCTAAAGGTTCCTACTAGTTTAAATGAAATTTCTTCCTTTATAGAACTTATAATTAATAGTCCTTCTATGACTGGACAAATGATAGCATTAGATGGAGGTCAGCATCTAGGATGGGCACAAAATAAAAATAATAATTTTAAGGAAGATTAAATGTCAGCTATTAAAATGAGTAGATGGGTAAAAGTAAATAATTTTGAGACATTAATGAAATTGGGGGTGTACGCTAAAGAGCAAATAAAGGCACAAAGAGTTATTATTGATATCTTATTAGAAGTAAATGTAAATTCTCATGATGATAATATTAAAAACGTGCTATCATATGAAAAAATTATAGAAATAATTAATAATATCTCTAAACAAAACCATAAATATTTAGCTGAAACCGTAGCTGAAAATATTGCTATAAAATGTCTTGAACTAGACAGAGCTAAATCTGTACACGTATCATTAAAAAAACCAGATATTATTTCTGGTAAAACGGAGGTAGGTGTAGAAGTTAAATTAAATAAATAATGGTGATTGAATTTCAATATTTAAATTAAATTACTGATTTGTAAGTTTTTTTTCAACAAAATATAATTATTTACTAAAATTAATTGAAAAAATATTAATTATTAAATTATTTTTGTCAAAAGTCTTACTAAAAATGTAAGTATTCCGCCATTTTTGACAGCATGATTAAAAAATAGGCAATTTATATAAATGCCCTTAATTTCTAACAATTTTTGATACAAATACGTATGATATCCACCTAGTTATCCACAGATTCGGTGGATACTTTTTTTATGGCAGTTTTTCAACGTTTAAAGTAAAAAACAATTGGTATTTAATAATAAAAATAGTCAATATAAAAAATAAAGATTTTTTATATGTTATAATTACTACTATATATTATTTATAGAAATAGGATTTTTTATGAAAATATCTTCTAGTTTTAAATACGGTTCAGAAATTGTTAAAAAGTTTTTACCTGAGGTGGGAAATTCCCCAGGCGTATATTTTATGTACGATAAAAATAAAACTGTATTATATATTGGTAAAGCAAAAAATCTTTATAAAAGAATTAGTTCTTATACAAAACAAGTAAATATGTCTGTCAGAATACAAAGAATGGTCTCTCATATTGATTCAATAGATTATTTAACTACTGATCATGAAGCTTCTGCTCTAATTTTAGAAGCAAATATGATAAAAAAGCATAAACCTAAATATAATATATTATTACGAGATGATAAATCATACCCTTATATACTATTAAGGCAAGATCATGCCTGGCAGCAAATAATTAAAGCAAGAGGAAATAAATTACCAAAAAAAGGAGACTATTTTGGACCTTTTGCATCAGTTGATGCAGTTCATAAAACATTAAATGCAATGCAGAGAGCATTTCCATTAAGAACATGTAGTGATTTTGAAATTAATAATAGAAAAAGACCGTGTATACAATATCAAATTAAAAGATGTTCAGGACCATGTGCTAAACTAATAAATGAGCATGATTATTTAGAAATAGTAAATGATGCAAAATTATTTTTGCTAGGCAAGAATAATAATTTACAACCAAAGCTAGAAAAAGAAATGGAACTAGCATCAAGTAATATGAATTATGAAGAAGCGGCAATGTTAAGAGATAGAATAAGGGCACTGAATTTTATTCAAAAAGCGGAAGGAGCAGATTTTAGAAACATTAAAGATGCTGATATATTTTCTATTACTTCCATAGATAAGAATGAATTTAATACAGATTTTATTAAAAAAAGTGATATATATTATGCTATACAAGTATTTTTCTTTAGATCAGGAAAAAATTTTGGTAATAGAACACATTTTATTAAATTTATGGATAAAACCTCCATCAACTCTATTTTAAGTAGTTTTATTCCTCAGTTTTATGTTAATCAAACTCCCCCTTCTATGATTTTAGTAAGCCACTTACCAAACGATTATAAATTAATTGAAAAAGCTTTTTTCTTAGAACATAAAAATAAAATAAAAATTATCTGTCCCCAAAAAGGTGAAAATAAAAAAGCAATTAATATGGGGATCGATAATGCAAAACGTGCCCTTGCAAAAAGAATGTCTGAATTCACAACTCATTCTAATTTGCTTAAATCTCTATCAAGAGAAATAAAAATGCAAAGCATTCCAAATAGGATAGAAATATATGATAATTCTCATTTAAATGGCTCAAATATGTTAGGAGTTATGGTTGTATCCTCAAACTTAGGTTTTGAAAAAAATCAATATAGAAAATTTAATTTAAAAAATAATATTAGATTATTTAAAAGTAATGATGATTATGGAATGATAGAAGAGGTTTTTTATAGAAGATTTAAAGAAAATGCTTCAATAAAAAATAAATACTTATCTTTTCCTGATTTAATAATTATAGATGGAGGAAAAGGACAAGTAAATGTGGCTTGTAATGTATTAAAAAAATTAAACATAAATAACATTATTGTAATTGGAGTGTCTAAAGGGAAAGAGAGAAATGCAGGTAGAGAAAAAATATATTTTTCAAATATTGAAACTTATAGACCTAAAAATATTGAAAATATGCCTAATTTCAATCCTCTAATTTTAGATAAAAATAACCCAGTGCTATATTTTATACAAAGACTTAGAGATGAAGCACATAGATTTGCTATAACTTCTCAAAGAAAAAAACATTTATCAAATGTAAAAAAATCAATATTAAGTGAAATACCAGGTATAGGTCCAAGAAAAAGAAAAGCTTTAATGATGCAATTTGGTTCAGTTAAAAGTATATCTGAAGCTCCTTTGATAGAGCTGCAAAGAGTAAGAGGTATTAGCTCTAATTTGTCAAAGGAAATATTTAACTATTTAAAATCTATAAAATAGAATTAAAATATATTTATTTGAATAAAACTAAAAGAACTTATAGGTTATGTTTTATGATAAAAACAAAAAATATTCCAAATCTTCTCACTTTCAGTAGGTTATTATTATGCCCTATATGGCTTACACTATTTTATTATAATTTTTATTATTGTTTATTGATAATCATAATATATTCTGCATTTAGTGATTACTTAGATGGCTTTTTAGCAAGAAAATTTAATTGTGAAACGATAATTGGTAAAACTTTGGACCCAATAGCAGATAAAATTTTCACTTGTACAGTTTTATTAACTTTTGTTTCAGATGGAAGAGTCAATTTTATTATTGCTGCAATAATAATTATAAGAGAAATTGTAATATCAGGTTTCAGAGAAGCTCTTGCTAATTATAACAAGTCTAATATACTAAATGTAACATTTTTATCAAAAATTAAGACCACATCTCAATTTATTGCTATTTTTATATTAACTTTAATGCCTTTAAGTTTAGAATACTCTTTTAAAATCAATCAAATAGGCACATTGATTTTATATATTTCGGCTATTTTGACTATATGTACAGGATATAATTATGTTATAAAAAGTATTATTACCTTAAAAAATATAGAGAAAGAAAAAAATGCAAATTAAATACTTTTCATGGGTTAAAGAACAAATTGGAGTTGATGCAGAAAATATTACTCTAAAAGATAATATAGAAACTATTATTGACTTAATTAATCATCTGAAAAGCAAAAATGAAAAATATAATAGAGCTTTTAAAGATATTTCAATTATAAGATGTGCAGTTAATATGGAAGTAACTAATTTAGACGAAAAAATTAATGATAATGATGAAATAGCATTTTTTCCTCCAATGACTGGTGGTTAGAAATATGATAAAAGTTCAAAAACAGGATTTTGATGTCACCACAGAAATTAAGAATATTACATCATTAAACAAAAATATTGGTGGTACAGGTGTATTTATTGGAAATGTAAGAGAAGGAAATAATTCAAACTTACAATCTATGACATTAGAACATTACCCTATAATGACAGAAAAACAGTTAGAAAAGATTAATAACGAAGCAAAAACTAGATGGAACCTGATAGATAGTTTAATAATTCATCGTTACGGAAAACTATATCCTGGTGATCAAATAGTATTAGTAGCTACGTTTTCTGAACATAGAACAAATGCTTTAAAAGCTTGTGAGTTTTTAATAGATTGGTTGAAAACAAAGGCTCCATTTTGGAAACTAGAAGAATCTGATAAAGGTAATATATGGGTAGAAGAAAAAACTAGTGATATAGATGCTGCTAATAAATGGTAAATATTTTATGATTGTCCGGTTACCTTATTATATTCTTCTATCATTAATTTACATATTTTATCAGGAGTAAAAGTATAATCATCAATTTTACTTACCGGTGTAATTTCTGCCGCAGTACCTGTACAAAAAACTTCACTAGCCAATGATAATTCCTCAAGCTTAATATGTCTTTCTACTAACTTTATACCTTTTTTATTAGCTATTTTTATTACTTCTTGTCTTGTAATTCCGTTAAGGAAACAATCTGCTTTAGGTGTATGTATTTCTTCGTTAATTACTAAAAATATATTAGCACTAGTTGTTTCTGCAATATATCCTCTGTAGTCTAACATCAAGGCATCTTCACACCCATTTCTTTCAGCTTCATGTTTAGCAAGTGTACATATCATATAAAGTCCAGCAGATTTTGTAGATACTGGAGCTGTTTCAGGAGATGGTCTTTTCCATTTAGCTAATTGTAATTTAATACCTTTTAACCTTGCTTCGGGAGTATAGTAGCTAGGCCACTCCCACGCAGCAACAGCAAGATGAATTTTATTTTTTTGCGCACTTATTCCCATCATTTCGCTTCCTCTCCAAGCAATAGGACGGACATAACCATTTTTTATATTATTAGCCTCTAGTACAATTTTTCTAATCTCAAATATTTCTTCTATGCTATATGGAATTTCAAATCCTAAGCTATTTGCTGAATGATGAAGCCTCTTAGTATGCTCTAATTCTCTGAATACTTTACCTTCATAACATCTTTCTCCTTCAAATACAGAAGATGCATAGTGTAATCCATGAGTAAGTACATGAATTTTAGTTTCTTTCCAATCTACTAGTTTTCCATCAAACCATATGAAACCTTCATTTAAACTAAAATCATCCATACAAAAATCTCCCAAGGACTAGCTTACTACATATAAAAAAAATGTAGACTATTATTTGTTAATAAATTTATCAACCAAATCATAAAAAAAATATAATTTATATTATAACTTTATGGACTTAAGATTTAAATTAAAGTTAAATTAATGCAATGGAAGCAAAAAATAAAAATTTTACCGCTCATATTTTGGTGGTAGATGATGATAAAAGACTCAATAAGTTATTAGAAAAATTTCTTATTGATAACAACCACTATGTGGATACTGCACAAAATACAAAATCTGCAAGAAAAAAAATTGCTGTAGTTTCATATGATATTATTATTCTAGATATAATGATGCCTGGAGAAAATGGCCTAGATTTTCTCAAATATATAAGACAAGAATATAATACCCCAGTACTTATGCTGTCTGCTATGAATGAAACTAAGAATAGAATAGTTGGCTTTGAAATTGGAGCAGATGACTATCTTGGAAAACCATTCGAGCCAAAAGAACTTCTTCTTAGAATAAAAGCTATTTTAAGAAGAACCGAAGAAAATAAATTAGCTTCCAAAGATAGTAATAATTTGCTTCAATTAGGTAATATTCTATATGATGCAGAATCATCTATAATTTGGAAAAATAAAAAGAAAATTACTTTAACTTCCAAAGAAAATGAACTTTTAAATATTCTAATTAATGGTGCAGGTAAAACAATTGATAGATATATATTGATTAATAACTTAAAATTAGGCGCAAGAGGAATTGATATAACAATAAGTAGATTAAGAAAGAAGATAGAGAACAACCCTAAGGTCCCATCATATATAATTACTG
>CETH01183373.1_pt1 | contig 10566 bp, 9 predicted proteins | sample 361461 | NCBI WGS metagenome assembly CETH01 (sample SAMEA2622695, study PRJEB7988) | marine metagenome | isolation source: saline water (ENVO:00002010), including
TCACTTTTTGTTGCAACGACACTTGATTCGCCTTTGAATATTTCAAATATTATGTATATCCATCCAGCCATACCGATAACAAATCCTAAAGCTGGATTTATCCAATTATTTTCACCCGCATATCCTCCAAGCAACATTACAAGTGTTCCCAACAATAATCTCCAAAAAACTCCAGAAGATACCGCTAATCCTGCTGCAACTAGTATCAGATAAAACTCTATCATCTGCAGAGGAACAGTTAGTAGCCAATCTATATATCTATATACAATTGGAGATTCTTTGGTAGCAATCCAAAAATCTCTCATATAATAATAGTGAATAGCTGCAATTAGTGTAACTAAGCCAACCACAAGCATTGAAAGTCGCCACGATGCCTTGACGTGCATTCCTTCATATAAGAAAAAGACTGTAGAAGCTACCATAGCTACAGAAACAAGCCAAAAAGACACGCCTACATAATCAGTAGCCTGCAAATAATATTCCATATTTTAATTCCTTTTATAAAAGTTAAAATGTGTAATTAGGTCTAATTTTGAAAATAACAAGGTTCAAGAACATAAAATATATGTATTTTAAAACCTAAATATCCACATCTTCAGAAAAATTAATAAAAACGCAAAATTTCTAAATAATTGCTTCTTAGTCAAATTGTCACATTGCATAAAAATAAATAATTATTACATTAGAATCATTCTAATCTAAATGTATATATACTTATGACTATTAATAGAATTAAAAAAATTAATTATTCTTACACTTTAAAGTCTGATGAAAAATCACTGGTTAAAGAGAAAGAGTACGAATTAATTTTTAATTGGCAAAAACACAAAGACAAAAAATCTCTAGAAAAACTTTTAAAGGCCTTCAATAAACTAATTAGATCTATATCAAAAAAATATATTTCTTATGGATTAAGTCAAGAAGACCTGATGCAAGAAGGTAGTACAGGATTAATTCATGCTATAGAAAAATTTGAACCTGAAAAAGGATTTAGATTGTCAACATATGCTCAATGGTGGATAAAAGCAAAGATCCAAAACTACATTTTAAAAAATTGGTCTATTGTAAAAAGTGGTTCAACAGCATCTCAAAAAACATTATTTTTTGGATTAAATAAGTTAAAAAAACAAATAAATTTTAATACGCATGGCTTTATGGGTCAAAATGAGTTAGAAAAAATTTCAAAGATTTTAGATATAAATTCAAATCAAATCCAAAATATGGAGAACAAACTTGCAATGGGGGATCAATCTTTAAATCAAAAAATTGATGATGAAAATGGTAGTGACTTACTCTCTCAGCTAAAAGATAATTCTCTTACTCCCGATATAATTTTTCAGAAAAATTACGATTATACTTTAAAAAAAAAATGGTTAAATGAATCTATCAATCAATTGAATGAAAGAGAGAGAGAAATAATTATTTCTAGAAATTCTGAAGATGGTAAAAAAACATTAGACTGCATTGGAAAACAACTTAATATTAGTAAAGAAAGAGTAAGGCAAATTGAAACAGTCGCTTTAAAAAAACTTAAAAAAAATATTTTACAAATATCAAGTCAGCCAAAAGAATTTTTTGTTTAGTTTTGAATTTAATAGTGAAAAATCCTGTTTTTTTTTATGAAGAATTTAAACCTGAATTAACACCAAAAAAAATGTTAGAGTATGGTGTATTTGGAGGCTCATACTTAGGCAATACCATTAATGAATATCCAAAATCTTGGTTTACAAATGCCAAAATAAGCAAAACTTTCGACGTAAATTTAAACTATTTTGAAATCAAAGCTGGACTTAAGCTTAAAGAGTGGCGAGAAAGAGGCTGGATTATGAAAGAAGATCCTCGGGGATGGTTTCAATGGTATTGTCGTTTTTGTATCGGTAGAAGAATTCCAGAAATAGACAGGATACAAATAATGAGGTGGAAAGCTTTTGGACCAAGACATATTGGGGGAATCAAAAAAAACTGTCCAAAAAAATTTTTCAGTTGTCGCAAAAAACAAAGGCAGGCACTGCTTCAATGGGCTTATAATCCTTTTTTTTAAATTAAAAGTTTAAAACACCTTTAGGCATAATATAAGGTTAATAATAATTTATGAAAACTTTTAAAATTCATAATACTTTGGGAAATAGAATAGAGGAGTTTCAGCCTATTGATTCGACAAACATTCGTATTTATGCATGTGGACCAACAGTCTATAACTATGCACATATTGGTAATGCAAGAATGGCAGTAGTAAATGACTTACTTGTTCGATTTTTAAAAACAATTTATCCAAAAGTTACTTATGTTTCTAACATTACAGATATAGATGATAAAATCATAGCTGCTTCAGAAGAAACAAAAGTTTCTATTAAAGATTTAACTGAAAAATTTACAAAAATTTATAATGAAGATATGGCTACATTAGGAGTAAACTTACCTGACAAACAACCTAGAGCAACCGAACATATAAGTGAGATGATTCAAATAATTGAAAAATTAATTGAGAATAATTTTGCTTATGAAAAAGATGGTCATGTTTTATTTCATGTCCCAAAATTTAAAAAATATGGATCTTTGTCTGGAAGAAATCGTGATGAACAAATTATTGGAAGTAGGGTTGAGGTCGCACCATACAAAAAAGATCCTACAGATTTTATATTATGGAAGCCAAGCCCATCTCCATTGCCCGGTTGGAAATCCCCGTGGGGTTTTGGAAGACCTGGATGGCATTTAGAATGTTCTGCAATGTCTGAAAAAACCTTGGGACTTCCTTTTGATATACATAGTGGAGGTGCTGATTTAATATTTCCACATCATGAAAATGAAATTGCACAATCTTGTGCGCTTCATGAAAACTATGATGATTTACAAACATTTGCAAAGTATTGGTTTCACAATGGCTTTGTTAATGTCGAAAGTCAAAAAATGTCTAAATCAATTGGAAACATAAAGTTAGTTAACAACTTAACAAAAGAATATAAAGGTGAAGTATTAAGATTAACTCTTCTTTCGGCTCACTATCGACAACCATTAAATTGGACAAAAGATATAATTAAACAAAATGGAGCAATGCTTGATAGACTATATAGAGTTTTAAAAGATCTTGAAGAAGTTGATGCCTATATTGAAAAGAGGCAAATAGAGTCGAAGATTATGGATGGGTTTTTTGATGATCTTAATACTCCTAAAGTGCTTGCTGAACTGAATATTCTTACTAATGGTGTTAATAAAGCAGATATTTCCACAAAACAAAGGATTAAGTTTAACCTACTAGAAATTGGAAAAATATTTGGTATTCTTCAAGAAAAACCAGATACGTGGCTAGGCTATGGTCAGACAGCAAATATTGATCAGGGCACTATAGAGGACTTGATAAAAAGACGTAATGAAGCTAGACGCAACAAAAATTTTGATATGGCAGATAAAATAAGAGAAGATTTAAAAGAAAAGGGAATTGAAATAGAAGATACATCTGATGGAACCGTCTGGAAAAATACTAAATAATGAGTGATAAAATTAATATAAAATTTCCCGATGGAAATATAAATAAATTTGAAAAAGGTATTAGTGGATTTGAAATTGCTAAAAGTATTTCACAATCTCTATATAAAGAAGCTATTGCTTTTAAGGTTAATGGGGAATTATTAGATTTATCTAGAATTGTTGAAGAAGATTCAGAAATTCAAATTTTAAAAAAAGATGATGTTGAAGCTTTAGATATTATTAGACATGATTGTGCACATGTTATGGCTGAAGCTGTCCAATCGATTTATCCTGATACTCAAGTAACAATTGGCCCATCAATAGAAAATGGTTTTTATTACGATTTTGCTAGAAAAGAACCATTTACTACAAACGACTTTGGGGAAATTGAAAACAAAATGATTGAAATAATAAATAAAAATAAAAATTTTGTTAGGGAAGTATGGACTAAAGATGAGGCTATAAAATTTTTTTCAAAAAAAGGTGAAGAGTACAAAGTTGAGCTTATTAATGATTTGCCTAAAGATGAAGTAATTACAATTTATAAACAAGGTGAGTGGTTGGATTTATGTAGAGGACCTCATATGCCTTCAACAAAACATATTGGTAAAAGCTTTAAACTAATGAAGGTTGCTGGGGCATATTGGAGAGGTGACTCAAACAATATCATGCTGACAAGAATATACGGTACTGCGTGGAGAAATGACAAAGAGCTAAAAGAATATTTGCTTCAACTTGAAGAAGCTGAAAAAAGAGATCATCGTAAATTAGGTAAAGAAATGGATTTATTTCACTTTCAAGAGGAGGCACCAGGAGCTGTGTTTTGGCATCCTAAAGGGTGGTTATTATTTCAATCACTTATAAACTATATGAGAGATAGACAAGATAAAGAAGATTATGTTGAAACAAACACACCTGATATGATGGACAAATCCTTATGGGAAACATCTGGTCATTGGGAAAAATTTGGTGAGAACATGTTTACAACAGAAGCCAAAGAGGAAAAAATTTTTGCTATTAAGCCTATGAATTGTCCTGGAGCTGTGGAAATCTATAAACAAGGCTTAAAAAGTTATCGTGAACTTCCTCTTCGCATGTCTGAATTTGGGAAAGTTCACAGATATGAACCTTCAGGAGCGCTTCATGGTCTGATGAGAGTTAGAGCTTTTACTCAAGATGACGCACATATTTTTTGCACTGAAGATCAAATTACTAGTGAAAGCAAAAAAGTTTGTGACTTAATTTTAAGTATATATAAAGATTTTGGCTTCAATAATGTACGAATAAAATATTCTGATAGACCAGAAAAAAGAGTTGGAGATGACGCTGTCTGGGATAAATCTGAGAAAGCATTAAAAGATGCCATGGAAGCAACTGGTTTAGAATATTCTTTGAATCCTGGTGAGGGAGCATTTTATGGACCAAAATTAGAATTTGTTCTTCGAGATGCAATTGGTAGAGATTGGCAATGTGGCACTTTGCAAGTAGACTTAAATTTACCAGGACGTCTAGGGGCTACTTTCGTTGATGAAGATGGTCAGAAAAAAATTCCTGTGATGTTACATCGAGCTCTTTTTGGTTCATTAGAGAGATTTACAGGTATTTTGATAGAACACTATGCTGGACATTTACCAGTATGGTTATCACCAGTTCAAGTTGTTGTAGCAACTATTACATCAGATACTAATGATTATGGTCATGAGGTATTAAATAAAATAAAATCAGAAAAAATACGTGCTGAAATAGATACTCGTAATGAAAAGATTGGATATAAAATTAGAGAACATAGCAATTTAAAAGTTCCAGCAATTTTAGCCATTGGAAAAAAAGAAGCTGAAGAGCAAACTGTTTCTGTTCGACGTATTGGAAGTCAAGAAACAAAGGTTTACAAATTAGATGACTTTATTAAATCATTAAAAGATGAGATAATAAATAAAAATTAACTATGAAAAAAAAATCTTTGAGCAATTCTTCTTTTCCTTCTACTCGTTTAAGGCGTAACCGAATGAAATCTTTCTCTAGAAAACTAATTTCAGAAAACATGCTAACTGCTAATGACTTAATACTCCCTTTATTTGTAACAGAAGGGGTAAACAAAAAAGAAGAAATTTCTTCAATGCCAGCTGTATATAGAAATTCTATAGATGAATTACTTAAAGAAGCTAAATCTGCAGTTGAACTAGAAATACCTGCAATAGCAATTTTTCCACATATTGAAAATGCATTAAAAGATGCAAAGGGATCAATTGCTATTGATAAAAATAACTTAGTTTGTAGGTCAATAAAGGCAGTAAAGAAAGAATTTCCAGACTTAGGAATTATAACTGACGTTGCTCTTGATCCTTTTACTGATCATGGGCATGATGGTTTGGTCATAAATGAAGAAGTTAATAATGATGAAACTTTAAAAGTTTTAGGACATCAAGCTTTAGTTCAAGCAGATGCTGGTTGTGATATTATTGCTCCTTCAGATATGATGGATGGAAGAGTAGGGCATATTCGTAATGTTCTAGATGAAGCTGGATTTATTAATACCCAAATATTGTCTTATGCTGCAAAATATGCATCAGGATTTTATGGGCCATTTCGGGATGCTATTGGTTCCAATTTAGTTAGCGGTGCTTCAAAGTCAACTTATCAATTAGATCCAGCTAATAGTGATGAAGCTTTAAGAGAAGTTGAATTAGATGTAGCTGAAGGTGCAGATATAGTAATGGTTAAGCCCGGTATGCCTTATTTAGATATAGTTCAAAGAGTTAAAAAAACTTTTAATATTCCAACATTTGTTTATCAAGTTTCTGGGGAATATGCGATGTTAAAGCATGCTATTAAGGAAGAGTTCTTAGATCCAGACAAGGTTATTTTTGAAAGTCTTTTATCTTTTAAAAGAGCTGGTGCTAGTGCTATACTTACATATTTCGCAAAGGACGCAGCTAAAATGTTAAAATAAAAATATTATGTCAGAAATTGAATTTGAAAAAAGAATAACAATTAAGCAAGTAGAAGAATCAACTGATCTTGCTCCTAAATTTGATAAAGATGGATTAATTCCAGTTGTCACTACAGACTTCAAAACAAATGAAGTTTTAATGCAAGGATATATGAACGAAGAAGCTTTTAAAAAAACAATCATGTTAAAAGAAGCTGTATATTTTTCACGTAGTAGAAAAACATTATGGCATAAAGGCAAAACTAGTGGCTTAATTCAAAAAGTAAAAGAAATTCGTATTGATGATGATCAAGATAGTATTTGGCTTAAAGTAGATGTTATTGGTGGGGCCAGTTGTCACGTTGGATATAGATCTTGTTTTTATAGAAGTGTGTCATTAAATGATAAAAATTCTAAAGAATTAAAGCTAGAATTTGAAGAAAAAGAAAAAGTTTTTGATCCAAAAGAAGTATATGGTGATACACCTAACCCAACAAAATTATAATTATTTACAAAAAAAATAAAAAGGATAAAGCAGAAGTAAATATGAAAAAGTCATTAAAGTTTATTGAAACAAGTGTCCTACCTACTGATCTTGGAGAATTTAAAGTTCATGCTTTTACAGATGAACTAGAATCCAAAGATCATTTAGCTATAAGTATGGGTGACTTATTAACTAATGAACCAGTTCTTTGCCGAATACATTCTCAATGCATAACAGGAGAATCATTTTTTAGTATGCGTTGTGATTGTAGATACCAATTAACAGAATCTTTAACACAAATAGCAGAAATAGGACGTGGAGTTATTTTTTATCTGCAACAAGAAGGAAGGGGTATTGGTTTGTCAAATAAGATTAGAGCTTATAATTTACAAGATAAAGGGCTCGATACTGTTGAGGCAAATCACCAGTTAGGCTTCAAAGATGATGAAAGAAATTATGAAAATGTTTCAGGAATGATAAATTTTCTCGCTATAAAAAAAATTGATTTAATGACTAATAACCCAAAAAAAATTGACGCATTAAAAAAAATGGGAATTATTGTAAACCAAAGAGTGCCACTTTCATTAAATACTAACAAGTACAATGAAAAATATATTTCAACAAAAATAAAGAAGCTTGGTCATTTGATTTAAGTTTTTTTATGAATGACCCAGAAAAATTAATACAAAAACTTAAAATGTTACCGCACCCTGAAGGGGGCTATTTTGCAGAATCATACCGTGATAAGAATAATGATGTTAGTTTGATTTATTATTTGCTTAAAAAAAATCAAAGGTCACACTGGCATCGTTTAACAAAAAATGAAATACTGCATTTTTATTTAGGTGATCCTATGTCAGTTTTTATTTCTCCAGATGGAAAAGAATCAAATTCATTAGTTTTGGGAAATAATATTAGTAATGACCAAAATATGCATATAATTATTAAAGCTGGTTCGTGGTTCAGCATGAAAAGTACTGGGAAATATACACTTATAGGTTGCACAGTTGCCCCTGGGTTTAATTATTCAGATTTTGAACTAGCTCCAGAAAATTGGGAGCCTGGCAGATAATAATTTATATTGCTTGTCTGATAAAATATTTTCTGTCAAAAAGCATAATATAATGAACGAAACAGTTTCAAACGCGAGTTTAATTTTTTCTACACCAATATGGACTTCAGTTATTGATAATTATAACAATATAAATGATAGACTGGAAAAATATATTAAGACTCAAAGAGAAATAGATTTAAAGGGAAAAAAAGTTTCAAATATAGAGGGGTGGCACTCTCAAAATTTTAGTCTTAAAGATGAGGAAGTGATATTCTTTTTAAATTCAATTACTTCTAATATACAAAAAGCAATGGATGATATGGGTTGGGATTTATCAAAAAACAAAATAGAAATTCCTAATATGTGGGCTATTATTAACAAAAAAGGTTCTTCAAATGCTATGCACATACACTCTAATTGCTATTTAAGTGCAGCATACTATGTAAAGGCACCAAGTAATTGTGGAGATATTGTTTTTCATGATCCAAGGCAGTCAAGACTTATAAGAAAACCAATAATATCAAAATTAAATAATCTAAATGGTGACGTAGTAAATGTTACACCTAAAGAAGGTTTATTAGTTCTTTTTCCAAGCTATTTATATCATTCTGTAAATGAAAGTTTATCAGAAAATGAAAGAATTGTTGTAAGTTTCAATGTTGATTTAAAATAATTATTTTTTCAATTAATTATTAAAGTAAATCAAAACGGTCAGCATTCATAACCTTGTTCCACGCCACGATAAAATCATTAACAAATTTATCATGTGCATCTGATTGAGCATACACTTCTGCTAAAGCTCGAAGTTGAGAATTAGAACCAAATACAAGATCAGTTCTTGATGCTGTTCTGACCTTCTCACCTGACTGACGATCTGTAGCTTGATATGAATTACTTCCTGTTTCTTTCCATTTTACTGACATATCAAGTAATTTTACAAAGAAATCATTTGTCAATTTTCCAAGATTATCAGAAAAAATTCCACGATCATCTGGACTTATACCAAGTGCACGCATACCACCAACTAGAACTGTCATCTCTGGAGCAGTAAGTCCAAGTAGATGCGCTCTATCTAACATAAGTTCTTCTGGCGTTACGGTGAAATTTTTCTTTAGATAATTTCTAAATCCATCAGCTTCAGGTTCAAGAACAGCAAATGAATCTATATCAGTATGTTCTTGAGTCGCGTCCCCTCTACCTGGAGTAAATGCAACGGGCTTCCCAGAAGCTTTTTCTATACCAACATTTCCAGCAAGAACTATCACATCAGCAAGACTAGCACCAACATCAGAAGCAATGTCTTCAAGAATCTTTAAGACTTTTGAAAGTTGTTCTGGCTTGTTAACATCCCAATTTTTTTGAGGCTCTAGACGAATTCTCGCACCATTAGCACCACCGCGCATATCTGTATGACGAAATGTTGAAGCGCTCGCCCAAGCAGTTTCAACCATTTCCTGAATAGTCAATCCACTTTCAGCTATTTTTACTTTAACGGCTTTAACATCATAATCTGATTTTCCAAGTGGAACAGGATCTTGCCAAATAAGTTCTTCTTTAGGAACTTCTGGACCCATGTAACGAGTTTTTGGGCCCATATCACGGTGTAAAAGTTTAAACCAAGCACGGGCAAAAGCATCTTGAAATTCATCTGGATTTTTATGATATCTTTCTGAAATTTTTCTATATTCTGGATCTTCACGCATTGCCATATCCGCAGTTGTCATCATTGTTGGCACCCTTTTAGATTGGTCTTCTGCATCAGGAGCTTTATGTTCATCTTTTTGATCTACTGCGTGCCATATATTAGCCCCTGCAGGGCTTTTTGTTAGTTTCCACTCGTAACCCAAAAGAAGATCAAAATATCCATTATCCCATTTCGTAGGGTTTGTTGTCCAAGCGCCTTCAATTCCACTTGTTATAGCATCACTGCCTTTCCCAGATGCATGTTCGCTAATCCACCCAAAACCCATTTCTTCAATTTTTTCCCCTTCTGGTTCCGGCCCCACAAGCGTTGGGTCACCAGCCCCATGAGCTTTTCCAAAAGTATGACCACCTGCAGTGAGAGCAACTGTTTCTTCATCATTCATTGCCATACGTCCAAAGGTTTCACGAATATCTTTTGCGCTAGCTAAAGGATCGGGGTTTCCATCTGGGCCTTCAGGATTGACATAAATTAATCCCATTTGAACAGCTGCTAATGGATTATCAAGCACACGATCACCTTTGTAACGATTGTTTTCTAACCATCCTTTTTCAATACCCCAAAAAATATCTTCTTCTGGGGCCCATATATCTTCTCGACCGCCACTATACCCAAAAGTTTTTCCTCCCATTGATTCTATAGCGATGTTTCCAGCTAAGATTAACAAATCTGCCCAACTAATTTTATTTCCATATTTTTGTTTTATTGGCCAAAGAAGTCTTCGGGCTTTATCTAGATTACCATTATCGGGCCAACTGTTAAGTGGAGCAAAACGTTGAGCACCAGTCCCTCCACCACCTCTTCCATCTCCTGTTCTATATGTTCCTGCAGCATGCCAAGTCATACGGATAAAAAAAGGTCCGTAGTGTCCATAATCTGCGGGCCACCAATCATGCGAACTAGTCATGAGGTTGGTAAGATCATTTTTTAAT
>CETH01077534.1_pt1 | contig 10565 bp, 9 predicted proteins | sample 361461 | NCBI WGS metagenome assembly CETH01 (sample SAMEA2622695, study PRJEB7988) | marine metagenome | isolation source: saline water (ENVO:00002010), including
CTAATTTAAAAACTTTAGCTCTATATGGAACATAGTTAGAACTTAATCTGATATAGCAATGTAAATATCTAGATACTACAAATATCCAAGCAAGGATAAGATCTAATTGAGAAACTTTATCAAACGCTAATATAACAGATATTAAAAAATAAAAGAAAATTGGAAGTTCAAATTGATTCTTAAGTGTTTGTCTTGAAACAGTTACATAATCCGGAACTTCTCCCTGATATGCTTTAAAGTAACTAAATTTTATAGATTTATTTTTTGCTGCTTTTCTATTATCTGAATGATTCTTAAAATACAAAAACCATGTTAAAAACATCATTGCAAAAGCAGGATACAATATTAAGGTTTTTTCCATTCTTTAATTTACAAAATAAAGAACCTCTACAAAAAAGGCTTTATTTAAAATAATATTTTATAATTTATAACGATATTTCTACCTGCTTCAGGCATAATTGATTTTATTTTAGATAAATGATTATAATATTTCTCATCTAATATATTATTAATTTGCATTGTAATATTTTGATTATTTTTTTGATAGCTCACAATAAAATCAACTAAAGATGCAGAGGAAGTATAAGTTTCAAATTCTCCCAATCTATTCTGAGAATGAATTCGAGATAATCTTAATTTATAATTCATTAATTCTTTTTGATATTCTAAAATTAAAATTTGTTTGTCTGGGTTAATATAAGAAAGTGGTGATTTATTAGTTAAATCATCCCCCCTAGTTAATGAAAAATCATATGTGATTTTGAAATTTTTATAATCATATCCTAAATTAAACTCTAAACCTCTAATTAATGATTTTATGCCCTTAATTTTATATTTATATAAACCTGTACTCCATTCAATAAATTCAGCATTAGCACATGGATGACTTTGAGAATCAGGGTCCGATTCATTAAGGCATTCACCCATCTGTTTCATCTGATGATAATATGGGCTATAATTATAAAAATTTGTTAATGAAATAGTTAATGAACTAGCATTATAAGCAATAGAGGACTCAATTCCATATATTTTTTCTAATTCTAAATTTGGCTCTCCAATTTCATAAGAATATGTAGCAAGATGAGGACCATCAGAATATAATTCCTCAACTCTAGGAGCCCGCATTGTATTCATAAACCAACTATTAATTTCAAATTTATTAATTGATTTTTTAATTCCTAATGAAGATGAAAAATAATCAAATCTTCTATTTCTAACTTGTTCACTATCAATATTATTATAATTATATTGATTTGGTTTAATAGATAAATGGCTAAGTCTTAATGAACTTAATAATGTCAAATTTTTAAGATCTATTTCATTAAAAGCATAAATAGAAAAATTTAATTCATTAGTATTAGGGGTAAAATATAAACCTCCTGATGAAAATTGTTTATAATCTAATTCTGCCCCTATTATTGTATTTAATGACTGGAGCTCAATTTTAATATTATTTGTCCTTTTATTTAAGGCAACACCCAAACTATTATTGCTTTCAAATTCTTTATGACCATAATCAATTAAATTATATTTAGCATCAAATTGATTGAAATTATAAAATGTAATATCTTTATGATAATTAGACTGAAATGTATTTTTTTCGAGCTTAATATCAACTCCTCTTATATCATCTGAATTAGGAGGAATCCCATAATCCATATTGTGATTTTCTAAAATAAAATTAATATAGCCACTTTTACTATATCTAGTAAATCCTAATTTATGATTAGTTGATGTAGAATATGTATTTTCTAGGTTACCAATTGGACTAGATTGATCCTTTGTATTTCTATTATTAAAGGATAGATTTAATTGATGCTCTTTTATAGGTATATGTAGCATTAAACTACCATATAAACCTCTATTAAATGATTCTCCCCCAAATATTATTTTTTTATATATTTTACTAACTCTCATCTTAGGATTTCCACTAATACTCGTATTAACTACACCCCCTATAGCATTAGCACCAAATATTAATGCTTTTGGTCCTCTTATAATTTCTATTGCATTAACTTCATTCATATCTAAAGCAATAGCATGATCAATTGAGGATTGAGATAAATCTCCTGCTTCATTACCATCCTTTGTAAGTAAAAATCTATCTCCTGAATATCCTCTTAATACAGGTTTTGATGTTACTGTTCCAAATGAGCTAACTCCAATATTAGGTTGATTAGATAATGTTGCGGCTATATTCCCTCTAAGATTATCATTTAATTTTTGGCCGCTTAATGAAAAATCTGAAATCTGTTTTGATTCCTCTTTATGTGAATGTACATGAACAGATTCTAGTTCTAATGATTGAGATATCATGTGTATTTCACCTAAATTAATCATACTTGCAGATAACTCAAGTGGCATAAGTATTTCTTTATAACCCATTATTTTTATATTTAAAACAACTCTATTCTCTAATTGATTATTTAAAAATAATAAAAAATACCCTTCTTTATCTGTTATTGTCGCTAAATCAGAATTACTAATAAAAATACTTACATTTTGAATTGGCTCTTTTGTATCAGAATCTAAAATTCTACCTGATATATTATATGTCTGAGCTATTGATAAGCTCAGACATATAATAAAAAATATTAAAGATTGGATTATTTTAATATTAATCCTGAACCTCAACTGTAATTATAATTGGGGTATCATCCTTTGTTTCATAATCAGGATGATCATTATGCATTAGCATTAATTTAAAACTTGTAGTTCCAGTTCCATAATCTAAACCAACTATTTTAATCATCATTTCATGAGTATCATGTCCTAAATCTTCACATTCGCTATCAGCAATATGCCATTCACAATGATCAGATAATCCGCATGCTACTTCACCTAGATCTTCACAGTGTTCTTCATCTGCATGAGTATCTACTTGTTCAATTGATACCATATTATCATCATAGCCAGAGAATGCTAAATATTCCTCATGCTCTTCACCTTCTAAATGCACTACTTCTTCTCTATCAGCATCTAAAAAATGTACTGAATATATAAGTTCATCGCCAACATCAAGTGAAATTTCTCCATCAACAGCACCCTCAAAGTATTCATATATTGTATTACCATCTTTATCTTCAAAAATAAAACCTTTTGGCGTTGTATGCAGCCCATCATCATGTCCATGGTCATTATCACAAGACATGGCTATTAAACATACAAAAATAAATAAAAATAATTGTTTTACGTTATTTAAAAACATAAGATAAATCTCCTTATAAATAATTTTAATAAAAAAGTTCAACAATTAGAATTCACAATAAATCTAATTGAAAAACGAAACATAATTTTTTTGATTAAATACTATTAAGAGATAGGAGGAGCCCTAGATAAAAATATTTGTTCAATATCGAACTCAATAAAAGTATAATATTGAGTTACAAACAAATTAAAATGATTATTTGAAAAATTTATTTGTTGAAAGTCTAAAGCATAATTATTACTATTTTTAATAATTATACATTCTTGACATTCATCTGATTCATAAGCATCGACATGTTCATGATGATGATGATCATGGTCATGCATATAATGCATATTTGATAATAATACATTACCAATCAATAAAAATAATACATTATATATAATTAATACTTTTTTCACTAGTATAATCTAATTACTAAATTAAATATAAAAAAATAACAAATATGAAATTTTATTTAAACAGGAAAGCAGCAACCTTTTCAAGTGCTCTTTCAACAATTTTAGGGCGTCCCCACCACATAGGTTCATCAATAAAATTAAATCTATTCTCAACAATGCTTTTAACTCTACAAAAAGACCTTAAGCCCTCTACACCATGTTGCTTTCCTAAACCGCTAATACCTTCCCCACCAAATGGAAGAGTTGCTATACCATAACTTGTTATAACATCATTAATATTAACATTCCCTGTTTTCATTCTTTTTATAATTCTATTAATTCTTTTTTTATCCTTACCAAAAATACTCGAAGAAAGACCATAGCCTGTTTTATGAATTTTCTGCATTAATTCATCTTCACTTTTAAAAGACCTAATTGATATAACAGGACCAAATGTTTCTTCATTCACTATTTTAGATGAATCAGGTGGATTGACAACAATAGTGGGAGCTATATATTTATCATCTCCATTATTTATACCGTGAAAAATATCACAAGAATCTTTTACTTCATTAATATGTTCATTGATTTTTTGTTTAGTTTCAGGAGTAATTATTGGTCCCAAATCATCTTCACCACTGCCTGACTTAATATCTTTTATTCTAATAGATATTTTAGATAAAAATTTATCAAATATATCTTCCTCTACATAAACTTCCTCTGTAGAAATACATGTTTGACCCGAATTAAATAAACCTGCATATAAAGCTGATTCTACTGATCTTTTAATTGAAGCATCTTTTAGAATTATCATTGGATCTTTACCGCCTAATTCTAGAACGCATGGTTTTAAACTAGAAGAACAAGTTTTAGCAATCTCAAGCCCAACTTTTGTACTTCCTGTAAAACTAATAACATCAATTATAGAAGATTCAACCAACATAGAGCCAACATCACCAGTACCATTTACAACTTGAAATGCATCATTATATCCAATATATTCATCCCATATTTTTTTCATAAGAATAGAAGTCAGCGGTGTATATTCAGATGGTTTTAAAATAACATTATTCCCAGCAAGTAAAGCCTCAACAGTCCCTTTCATTGGAGTAGCTAATGGAAAATTCCATGGTGAAATAATACCAGCCACACCAAGAGGTTCATATTGGACATAAGCTTTTTTATTTTTAAATAAAAAACCTGGGTTTCTACTACTTCTCTTTAAACAAGATTGAGCAACTTTAGATATTGTTTTTGCATGATCTAAAAATGATAAAAGTTCTGTAAAAATAACAAAATCTTTTTTACCTGTTTCAGCTTTTATTGTCTGCTTAATTGAGTCACTATTTTTAAATACAGCTTTTCTAAATTTATTTATAAGATTACATCTTTTATTTAAAGATAATAATGACCAATCTTTATAATTACTTGCTGTTTGAAGTATTGTATTAACATCTGTATTAGTTGATATATTTATTTTTCCAACTTCTTCTAAAGTCGCAGGATTTAAAACAACAATATGATTGTCTTCAATTTTTATAGACATACTTATAATTTAAAAATATTTTTATTTAGCTTAAAATCATATTTACTAATTGAACTACATCTAATATATCTATCGTATTATCGGAATTTAAATCTGCAGAGTTATTATATTCATTGTTTAAAATTATATTAATCAATAAAACAATATCCTGTATATTTATTGAATTATCAGTATTAACATCACCTAACATAAATTCTAAAGTGTTAAAAATATGCCATCCTGCATTAGGATGCGCAACACTATTCCCTTGTAGATTTACAGCAGTAATAAAATATTCTATTGATGAATTTGAATTCAAACTAGGAAATGTTCCTCTATATACATTGTCTACTTGAAGTTCTAAAGCAATCTCTCCAAACGGACCATCTTCAGCACTATATTTCCAATGCAATACAACAGATTCTAAATCTGTATTAAAGTCACCATAATCAACAACATTTACCTCAACAGGAATAGACGTATTAGAAACAATTTCTTCTGTCCGAATTGATTTATGAGCTATATGTATCATATTAGGATCAAATATTCCCATAGTTCTACAATGTAATGCATCCTCTCCATACCAAGGATTGCCAGTATTATTATTAAATCCTATCACTTCATAACCAGGCATTGCTTCTTCATATACACTTAATGCATTTGCATCTGCAATCATTCCATACTGAGGGACTAGTACTTTATTATTTAATATTAGTGAATTAGTATATGCAGCTACTGAATTAATTTCCCACCAGCCACCATTTATTTCAGGACAATAAATACGATGTATATTAAACGGTCTACCGTAAAAAGTATTTAATTCATAAAATGATTGTGCGAAATTTTCTATGCAATCATATTCGGGACTAGATTCTGAAACTTGTTTAATAATAATTGTTTCTGAATCAACTAACTTTGCTAAACAGTCTATATGCTGAATACTTAATACGTTAGGATTATCAAAAATATGATAGTTTAACAAATATAATTCATCCCTTACAATCTGCTGGAATTCATTATTACTTAAATTATTTTCATTAACCATCAATTCAGTTGAAAAACCTGTTCCATACCCATCTGTCATAAAATTACCACCAGTAAAGTATAATGATAAATTTTGGATATCCCAATTCATCTGATTTGCAAAATCTATATTAGTATTATCATCTTCTTCCCAACCCCTTATTCCATATGGAAGAGGTCTTCCTATAGAAAGATTATTATCTGTAATAGTTAAATTTTGATCGCAACCATTTTCCTCTGGATAACCATTAAACTGTTGATTGACTACTTTCCAATAATCTTCACCGATAACAAACTGTGGGCCATGATCTCTTGTCCAATGACTATAAGTATCTGTATTAATAAAGACTACATTATTAAGATTAATATCCCAATTAGTAAAATTATTAACAGCTTGATTTTGCTGATTATTTGTTTCAACTAATACATAGATAATATCATCTCTTGCTAATTCGATTACTAACTCTTGAGGAATCCCAAGTGGCCATCTAATCATTGTTCCTAATGCGGGTTCCCACTCAGCAATAATTCTTTTTTCAGGAATTTGGCTAAATAATAAGCTTAAAACAAATATGAGAAAATATTTTTTCATAACTACAATTTACTAAATAAAACAATCACAATATATAAAACTAATAAAGGGAAGAACCATTGTTTTATTTTTTTTAAAATTGATCTCCCAAAATAATAAATATACAAATTTACTGAAGAACTTTTAGAAGCTCTATAAACTCTATATGATTTTTTTGTTATTCTATATAATTTCAATTCATCTAATGTAAGCTCTAGAAAAGGCAAATTTTTATTTATATATATATATTTGTTAAGGTATCTTATTTTTGAAACTACTCCTTTTAATTTATTCAAGATAATAAAAGTATAAATACCCACAATAACGCCATATTCCTTTTCATATTTATTGAATATACCTTTATTAATAAGCATTTTCTTCAATAGGTCACAATGATAAAAAATTTCATCTTGCTGTTTGTTTTTACGATAAAACAATTGAATTGTTGACTGACTTCTAACTCTATAAACATATAATTTATCATGAATCACATCAAAGGAATTTGCATAATGAAAAAGAAAAAATGAAAAAACTGCATCTTCTAAAACCATGTTTTTTTCAGGAAAATAAATTCTATTATTAATTAAGAATTTTCTATTTATTAAATATTTCCAACACCAACCTCCTTTAACTATACTGCAAGTCACTGCTCTTGTATTAGTTTGTTTAAGTCCTGCTTTCAAAATATCAGTTATATGATTATGAATTGTCATATTATAATCACCATCAATATATTTTTTTGCTGAACAAGTAATAAAATCAGAATTTGTTTCTTCAATTAAATCGAACATTTTAAGATACATATCTTCTAAAATCCAATCATCTGAATCAACAAAACCTATATATTTTCCAGTTGCTTTTTTTATGCCTAGATTTCTTGCAATACTAGCACCTACATTATGCTCTAAATTAATAATATGTATTTGATGATTTTTATCTGCATATGATTGAGCTATTTTCAATGAATTATCTTGAGAATTATTATTTATTAAAATAATTTCTATATTTGATAGCTTCTGCGAAATAATACTATCTAAACATTTATTTAAATATTTTTCGGTATTATATATTGGAACTATAACTGAAACTTTAATTATTTTGTTATCATTCATAGCCTAAATTTATAAAATAAAAGAGAGATTATAAAAAATAATCCTTAAGTTAAAATGCTATTTATCAGCTGTACAATATCAATAATATCTATCACATTATCTGAATTTATATCTGCAATATCATTATATCCATTACTTAATACTAAAGTAATTATTAATATAATATCTTGCACATTGATAATATCATCTGAATTTAAATCTCCCATAATTATAAAATTAGTTTCTTCAGCAAAATCAAAAACAGCATTTTCTATCTGAATCATTGCATTATAATTATTTGAATTTGTTAATAATGCTATACCTAAATCATCTGAAAATGATACAAACATCTCCGTTGAACTTCCTATATCTCCTCCATTATGGCCAAACAATGTTCTTCCATTTTCATTTTTATAATACCACATTAAACCTTGCATTGCATTTACTTCTGGATAATGAATAGTTTTCATTAATTCAATTGTTTCTGAATTTAGAATCCTTACCTCATTATAAACGCCATCATTCATATATGCACTCATAAATTTAGCTAAATTATTTGATGTTGTTCGAAGCTGCCCTGATGGATAGTCAGCATAACCATAATTTTCATATTCTGTTAAATTCCCAGAACTACTACCTGTCCCATTCTCACCGCAAACTTCTTCATAATCAGAACAACAATCTTGATAATAAACACAAGCCGGATCACAGAAACAAGGATTGCTTTGATCATAAATTCCACAACCGATTACAAAACAAGAGCTACCAGAGCCACCTGTTATTTGATATGGTAAAGCAATCTGATCAATATTATCAATTTCTGATAAAAACCAAAATGCATTATCCATTCCAAGTGGTTGAAAAATATTTTCATTACAATAATCATTAAATGATTCTCCTGAAATTTCCTCAACTAATAATCCTATTAAAGCAGCACCATTATTAGTATATGTATAATTTGTTCCAGGCATTGAATTAGTAAAATTTAAATTACTATTATAAAAATCTCCTCCAGGAGTAAAATATTGATTAAGGTAATAATTTAATTCTAACTCCGAATCACCATCATAATATGTCATAACATTCCAATTATCTTTAATACCCGAAGAATGAGTTAAAAGCATTTTAAAAGTAATCGGGACTAGGGGGTAATCTGGATGATTAATATTAAATGACAAATAATTATCAATATCATCATCAAGTTCAAAAAAACCATTTTCAAATAATTGCATCAACGCTGTAGCTGTTATAGTTTTTGAAATAGACGATAAAATAAACATAGTATTTTCATCTACAAAAATATTTTCATCTATATTTGCATAACCAAAATACTTTTCCCATACAATACGATTTTCTTTAACAACTGAAATTGACAATCCTGGTATAAGATGAGTTTCCATAATTGATTCAATAAATTGTATAAGCTCATTTTCATCACGATAATAATTTATATCTATATCTAATTGATGGCGAGAGACAATATCCTGAGGGATTCTATTTGAAACTTGATCTCCAAAAATCTGAGCAATAAGAGTGCTAAAAAATATTATTATAAATACATAACTATACATGCTATAATCTATAAATAAAAAAACCTCTATGAAAGAGGCTTTCTAATCTTGAAACAAAATATATTAGCTATTTATAATATCAAGTTCTTCATTACTGCAAATTTTGATTACTGTTTTTCTAATAATTTTTGAACCTTTAAAATGTTTAGGTCTATATGGACACATAAGACAACCCTCTCCACAACATTTTTTATTTTTTAGTAGGATTAATCTTGAGAGTATCGCGTGATAACTTTACCTAAAAATGCTCCTAAAACAGTATAGATTAATTATTATTTTTTCTAGCTTCTATAAAACTTGTAATAAAACAAACCATAGAATACAATGACACTAATTGCATCAAACCAATTCTTAAGGTTGCATAAATATCTGATCTAGTAATTGATCCCATAATAGGTTTAAATAAACCTACAAATGCAAGAAGCATAAAAGTCATACCTATATGAGCAAAAACTTTATTATTTTTTTCATAAAAAATATAACATAGGAATATAGGTACCCCTAAAAAAACAGGGATTAAGGCAGTAACTGAAATAGAATTATAATAATATGAAATAATTCCGATTAGAATTAATACCAATGAATTTAGCAATGCAGCTTTTCTAGGTTTTAATAAATACATTTTTTACCTCTATAATTAATAAGTTAATTTAAAAATAAAAAAGCCTCTATAAAAGAGACTTTCTAAGTTGTTTTTATATATGGTGGAACCTAATACGCTATATTCCAAAGCAAGATAAGCTAGTTTAAAATTATATTTACTAGCTGTATTACATCTAGAACATTAACAATATTATCAGAATTCAAATCTCCTGAAGAATCATTTTGATTATTAAGAATCATATTAACTAATAAAATAATATCCTGAATATTTACTATAGAATCAGCATTAATATCACCTAAATTCGAATGTTCGTAATATTCTTCAAGTATATTTCTAATATAATTTTTTTGAGCATTACCTAAATTAGGTATATCAATATAATCAATATAGTTTCCATCATAATCTAAAACAACCAAGTAATGATCTAAACCATAAGGAGAGAATTGTTCTCTAATTGGTAAATCAGGATAAGGATCCATTACAAGAGGTAAATTTGAATTAGCACAAAAATTTTCGTTAAATGTACTTATGTTTGTTTGGCCTACTGCAATAATAACAATATTTTCATAACCATCATCATTTCTTAATTCTT
>CETH01167322.1_pt1 | contig 10565 bp, 12 predicted proteins | sample 361461 | NCBI WGS metagenome assembly CETH01 (sample SAMEA2622695, study PRJEB7988) | marine metagenome | isolation source: saline water (ENVO:00002010), including
ACACCAAACCATTCATTTATTTTCACATCTATTTCAACTTGAACCCATAGTGATGAAAGAATAATTAAAGAACCAATCCAAGCCCATAGAAACCATTTTTTATCAGTGAAAAATTTAAACATATTTATTAATTTTTAAAGTTATCAGCATATGATTTTTTGACAGTTTTTCTTATTTTAGGCTCAATTAGATCAAAATCAATTTTATTTTTTTTTGCATAATCAATTGCTTTATCTTTAGAGGGAAATTCTATTTTAAGTTCACTGTATGTATCAGTAGAACTTTCCCAACCCATTAAAGGATTCTGACCAGGATCATCTGAATAAAATTCTATTACCCATTTATTAAATTTTTTAAAACCAGATTGCATTGCAGTTTTTGAAGGCTTATAAATTTTAGCTTTTTTCATAACATTTGTGGTCGGGGCGGCAGGATTTGAACCTGCGACCCTCTGGTCCCAAACCAGATGCGCTACCAGGCTGCGCTACGCCCCGAATGGGATACTAATACAGTAGATACATTGATTTTCAAAGCATAAATCAAGTCAAAATGAAAGTAATTTTTAAAGAATCTGCTATATAATTAGTTATGTTAATAATTTGCCCAAAATGTTCAAAGTCGTTTGAAGTTAATAGTGAATTAATTCCATCAAAAGGAAGGCTAGTTCAATGTGGTAGTTGTGATCACAAATGGCATTTTGTAAATGATAAATATATTGAAAAAAAATTTGTTGAAGACAATATTTCTAAAGAAGAAACAAAAACTGATAAAAAAGATTATAAAGAAAATGAAACCCAGATAAAAAAAAATAAAATTGAGGAGACAGAAGATCAAGAAATATTAATTAAAGATACAAATGAATTTGTAGACGAATATAAAGAAAATAATGAAAAATTAAAAAAAAATAAAAATATAAATTATTTCAAATTTTTTATAGTAATAATAATTTCTATTATTGCTTTAATTACTTTAATTGATACATTTAAGTCAAATATTGCAATATTTATTCCACAAATAGATCAATTTCTAAATAATTTATATGAAACTTTAAAGGATGTAAGGTTATTTTTTATAGATTTAATCAATTAATATTATGCTTAAATATGTTTCAGCACCATTTAAATGGTTTTTTAAATTAGAAGCCGCAAGTGGTTTAATATTACTTATTGCGGCAATTTTAGCTTTAATTATAAGTAATTCGCAATTTTCGGTCTTATATTTTTCAATGTTAAACGAATATTTATTCATAGGAATAAATAATTTTGGAATTAAATTATCAGTCTTACATTGGATCAATGATGCTTTAATGGCAATTTTCTTTTTTTTCGTAACATTAGAAATAAAAAGAGAATTTATACAAGGAGAATTATCCAATATAAAACAAGCCTTGTTACCTATAATAGCTGCTGTTGGTGGCATGCTTGTACCTGCTTTGATATATGTATTTATAAATATAGAGAATCCTGAAACTTTAAAAGGATGGGCAATTCCATCAGCTACAGATATTGCTTTTTCATTGGGAGTACTCTCTCTACTAGGTTCAAGAGTTCCTTTATCATTAAAAGTTTTTTTAACAGCATTGGCTATAATTGATGATTTGGGTGCCATTGTTATAATTGCATTTTTCTATTCAGGAGATCTAAGTATAAACTATCTTTCGTTAATGTTTTTAACTTTCATCTTTTTATTAGTGTTAAATAAGATGAACATTAAAAAATTTATTCCATATTTGATACTAGGTTTATTTCTGTGGGATTTTACTCACAATTCTGGAATTCATGCTACTATAGCAGGCGTACTTCTAGCATTAACAATTCCTCATAGAAAAAAAGAAAAGGATTTTTCTTTATTAATAAAAATTGAACATTCTATTAGCCCATATGTAGCTTTTGGAATTATGCCTATTTTTGCTTTTGCAAATGCAGGTGTATCTTTAGATGGACTATCCTTTTCTACTCTTCTTAATAATGTTCCTTTGGGAATACTTCTAGGATTATTTATTGGAAAACAATTGGGAGTTTTTGTATTTTCTTACATATCTATAAAGTTAAAAATTGCTCAAATGCCAAACAATTCAAATTGGGTCAATTTTTATGGTGTAGGAATTTTAACAGGAATAGGATTTACAATGAGTTTGTTTGTTGGAAATTTAGCCTTCATTGAAAGCACTCAATATATGGATGGGGTAAAAATAGGTGTATTAAGTGGGTCACTTTTATCCACTTTAACTGGATACTTTCTGATACTATTTAGTCCTCATAATGCATCAAAAATTAAGTAAAAGAAAATTTACTATTTATATATTATTAATTGTTATTTTTATGTTTTTTTTTAAGAATTCTGTTCAAGCAAAATATGACAAATTGTTTTATGATTTTACTATAAATTCTATCAATGGCGACGAAATAGATTTAAAAATTTACAAGGGAAAAGTTATTTTGTTAGTTAATGTTGCAAGTTATTGTGGTTTTACGAAACAATATACTGGACTTCAGGAAATTTGGGATAAATATAAAAAAAAAGGTTTTGTTGTAATTGGGGTTCCTTCACAATCTTTTAATCAAGAAAAAAAGAATGAAAATGAAGTTAAAGATTTTTGCGAAGTAAATTTCAACATTACATTTCCTATGACTTCCATATACAATGTTAGAGGTGAAAATGCACATGAAATATATAAGTGGGCAAATTTAAATTATGGAAAACCAGCTATACCTAAATGGAATTTTTACAAAATATTAATTAATAAGGATGGTAAAATTGAAGAAACATTTAATTCTTTTACTAAACCAAGCTCTAAAAAAATAATAAATAAAATCGAGAGTTTGTTAAACTAAAAAGCTCATACCATCATAAGCAGGTACAATATTTTTTGGTAATTTTTTTTTTAAATAACCATAATCCATTTCATTATTTAAATTTGTAAGAATTGTTTTTTTTGGTTTTATAATTTTCACTAAATTTATAACTTGATCTAGATTAAAATGGGAATAATGAGGAGTATATCTTAAACAATCAATAACTAAATATTTTAAATTATAAAAATGTATTAGATCTTTTTTATATATTTCACTTACATCGCTTGCATAAGCACATTTATTATTGATTACATAGCATATACTATTAATTTTTCCGTGCTTAACGGGAATACTTTTAAGTAAAATTTTTTTATTATTTATAGAAAATTTATGAACTTTCTTTAAATTATTCATCTTTAAAATAGGCGGATATTCTGTAGTTATTTTAAAGCAATATCTAAATGATTTTAAAAGATATTTATTTGTAATTTTGTCAGCATATGTTGAAATTTTTTTTTTATTTTTTAAATAAAAAACTCTTAAATCATTAATACCGTGTGTTTGATCGGCATGAGCATGTGTATAAAATACTTTATCAATTTTTTTAATATTATTTTTAATTAATTGAGATTTTATATCAGGCGAAGTATCAATTAAAATATTATATTTTGATGATGTAATTAATGCCGAACATCTAGTTCTATAATTTTTTTTATTTTTTGGATTACATCTACCAAAATATCCATCGATTCTAGGAACACCCATTGAATATCCACATCCTAAAATGGTAAATTTAATACTCATTAAAAAATAAATTGTTAAAGTTATTTGTAGTTATTGTGTCTAGTTGTTTATTGGTTATTTGTTTTATATCTGCTAGTTTTTCTAAAGTAAACTTTATAAAACTTGGTTCATTACTTTTTCCTCTCATTGGTACAGGAGCTAAAAATGGGCTATCAGTTTCAATTAGAACTCTATCTAGGGGAATTTTTTTAAAAGTATTTTGTAAATTTACCGAGTTATTAAAAGTAATTATACCACTTGCAGAAAAATATGTATTTAAATTCAATAATTTATCAGCAAATTCAGAAGATCCAGTAAAGCAATGCATAAGAATCTTTAAATTTGTATTTTTATAATCATTTAAAACATCGTAAGTCTCTTTTTCGGCGCTTCTTGAATGTACTATGATAGGAATATCTAATTCGATAGAAGCCTCAATATGACTTTTAAAACTTTTTAATTGAGAGTCTTTATCACTATTATTGTAAAAGAAATCAAGACCAGACTCACCTACTCCAATTATTTTTTTATTTGAATTGATTTTTTTAATAATATCATTTTTACTGACAATATCATTTTTAGTTTCATGTGGATGAATGCCATAAGTTCCAAATATAATTGGATCAATATTTAAAATATTTAATATATTTTTAAATCCTTTGCTTGTAGTGGAGATTGTTAACAGTTTTTCAATTCCCACATCTTTGGATCTGCTGATTATTTCGTTTATCTTAGAGGAAATTGGTTCGTGATCTAAATGGCAGTGAGAATCAATCATATTAAATAACTTTTTTAAATAAAATTTCTAATTTTTTAATTTTTGTATTTTCTTTTAAAAATTCATTATTTTTAATTGAATTAAAGTCTATTTGATTTTCCGAGATGTTAAAAATTTTTAAAACTTTTAATGTTGTTTCGGGCATTATCGGATAAAGCATTATTGTAATTTTTCTAATTAGTTCTAGTGAAACATATACAATTGTATTAAGTCTTTTAACATCTTTTTTCTTTTTCCAGGGTTCTTGATCATTGAAATATTTATTAGCAGCAAAAAGTTGTTCTAAAACAAAATTTACATAAAGATTAATATTTTGATTATCAATTTGATTAATTAAATTTTCAAAATTCAGCGTATAATTATTTAATATGTTTATATCATCTTTATTAAACACATCTTTATTTGGCACTTCAAGATTCGTATTTTTTTCAGAAAAAGAAATAACTCTCTGGCACAAATTACCATAATTATTTGCTAAATCGCTATTTATACAATTTTCTAATTTTTCCTTAGATATATTTCCATCATTTCCAAAAGAAACTTCTTTGATCAAATAATATCTTAATGGATCTAAACCATACTTATCAATAATTTCTAATGGGTCTAAAATATTACCTTTTGACTTAGACATTTTTTCCTCACCAGAAAGAATCCATCCATGTCCATATACTCTTTTGGGAGGTTTAATATCAGCGGCAAGTAAAAATGCAGGCCAATAAACCGCATGAAATCTTAATATATCTTTACCAATAATATGTATGTCAGCAGGCCAAAAATCTTTGTAAAGATTATCCTTTACGTCAGGGTAATTTAAAGCACTAATATAATTAGTTAGTGCATCTAACCATACATAAATAACATGATCTTTATTAGATGGTACTTTTATTCCCCATGAAAAAGATTTTCTACTAACTGATAAATCTTTCAATCCACTATTAACAAAGCTTAATACTTCGTTTCTTCTAGAATCTGGTAGAATAAATTTTGGATTGTCAGAATAGAATTTAAGTAAGGGATTTTGCCACTTAGAAAGTTTAAAAAAATAAGATTCTTCTTCAACCCATTCAACTAAAGAATTTGAAATTTTTGATTTCTTTTTTCCATCTATTTCAATTATTTCATCTTCTGAATAAAATGCTTCATCTGAAACAGAATACCATCCAGAATATTTAGAAAGATAAATTTCTTCCCTTTCTTCTAAAATTTTCCACAGATTAATTACAGATTTTGAATGTCTATTTTCAGTAGTTCTGATAAAATCATTATTTGATAAATTTAGTGTTTTTGAAAGATCTCTAAAAGTTTTACTAATTTCATCGCAAAATTCTAAAGGCTGCATTCCACTTTTTTCCGCTGCTCTTTGTATTTTTTGACCGTGTTCATCTGTTCCAGTTAAAAAAAATACTTTATATCCCTGAATTTTTTTTATTCTTGCAAAAAAATCAGCAATGATACTTGAATAAGCATGACCCATATGAGGTTTAGCTGATGGGTAGTATATGGGAGTTGTTATATAAAAATGTTTATTCATTTATCATTTTTGATTTAAATTCTATCAAGTATGTATCAAAATCCAGATTAAATTTATTTATAAATTTATACTTTTTGTTAAAATATGAAAATAAATTAAATAAATTTTCATTTTTACTTAATAATTTTGATTTCAGAAAATATAATTCTAAGTAAAACTTAATATCATCATTTGATAATATTTTTTTTAAATTTGACTTGTTATTAAATATAAACGAAACAAAATCTTCTATTGTTATATTTTGGTAATCTAAATTAAATGAATTACAAATATTAATAAAATTTATATAGTTTAAAGGTGTATTAGAATAATTAATAAAATCAGCTGAAATTTTGTCAAATATATCTTCATTCATAACAGAATTTACTATTTCTTTTGTAGTATTTTCATTTATGTTAAATTTAAATTCTACACACCTCGATTTTAGTGTGCTTTCAATTTTTTTTTGGTTATCATGTATTAACAAAAATAATAAATTGTTTTGAGGTTCTTCAATAATTTTCAATAAAGCATTTGAAGAGTTTTTATTTAAATACTCACAATCATCTATTAAAATAATTTTTTCCTTATTATTAAAACTGGATTTATTGGCAAAATTTATCATTTCTCTTACTTGAGATATATCAATATATTTTTTTTCAGAATTTAAAGATATTTTAAAAAAATTTGGATGAGACCCACTGATCAAAAGTTTATGTGATTTATTCAATAAATTAATTTTATTTTCAAATAAATCATATTTAAAATCTTCGTCAGTAGAAAATAAATAATTAATAAGATGGTAAGCAAATGTTGATTTACCTATACCTTTTCTTCCAGAAAATAAAATTTTATTTGGCAATGAGTTTGAACTATATATCTTAATTAATTCATTAAAAATTTCTTTATAACCTATTAAAGTATTATGTGGGTAACTAATCATTTATATTAATTAAATATTTTATTTTTTTTATAACAATATTTTTGTTAATATTTAAATCGAAGTTAGAATTAATGATTAAATAATTTTTCTTTTTTTTTGAAATTTTTAAAAATCCATTTTGAACTTTTTGATAAAAAGAATAAGAAAATTTATCATATCTATTTTTAGATTTTCTTTGCTTTAATCGAAAATTTAAATTTCTTCTATTTACAATATTTAAGAAAGTAAAGTCAGGCTCAATTTTTTTTGTAATAAAATCATTAAGACGTTTAATTAATTTTAAATTTATATTCATTCCATAATGTTGGTAAGCTACTGTGGAGTCGATAAACCTATCAATTAATATAATTTTTTTTCTATAATTTTTTATTATTAAATTATTTATATTTTCGTTCCTTGCCGCTAAATATAAATATAAATCGGTAACCTTATTAAAATTTGAATTATTATCTAAAATTAATTTTCTTATTTTTTCAGAATTTTTTGATCCACCAGGTTCTCTGATTTTAAGAAATTTTATTTTTTTTCTTTTTAAATATTTGCATATATTTTCCAAATGAGTTGTTTTGCCAGAACCTTCTATACCCTCAAATGCAATAATAGGATATTTAGACATCACCCCAAATTAAATAATTAATTGATTTAAATAGCCTAGAGAAAACATTCAGTCTTTTAATATTCTCTAAGGCATACAATGGATATTTATCTATTAATTCATCTTTATAAAAAATTTTAAGCGTGCCTATTTCTTGATCTTTTTGAATTGGTGCAACAATAGGACCTGTATAATTTATTGATACTTTGAGAAATTTTTTTCTAGCTTTGGGTATAGTTTTATAAATATCCTCTTTAACATAAGATCCAACAGTGTCTTTTGTTCCATGCCAAACATTTAAATCTGTAAATTTAATATCTTTATTTGTTATTTTAATTGTATCGAAATTAGTAAATCCATAAGTTAAAAGTCTCAATGACTCTCTAGATCTTGAATTTTTTGTTTCAAAACCACTCCCTACAGCAATTAATCTTCTTTCTTTTCTAACTATAGATGATGCTAGAGAATATTTTTCGGCAGCTAAATAACCAGTTTTTATACCGTCAGCTCCTATTTTTTTATATAATAACGGATTTCTATTACCTTGCGTAATAGGATCTCCACCAGTTCTATCCCATGTGAATTCTTTTTCTTTAAACATTTTATAAAATTCAGGATAATTTTTAATTAAATAATTCGACATAATTAAAATATCTTTGACAGTAGAATAATTGTCCTTATCAACAATTCCTGAAGCATTAGCAAAATTTGTATTTTCCATACCTATTTCTTTTGCTTTTGAAGTCATCATAATAGCAAATTCTTCTTCTGATCCAGCTATACCTTCGGCTAGTGTTACGCAAGCATCATTACCTGAGGCAACTATTATTCCTCTTAATAAATTTTCTACACTTATTTGATCATTTGGCATTATAAACATAGATGAGTAACCAGACGTTGAAAGCGTCCAAGCTTTCTCCGAAACAATAAATTTATCATCAAGACTTAAATCACCTTTTTTTAATAATTCGAAAGCAATTATTGAAGTCATAATTTTTGTCATGGATGCTGGATAAATTGATAGATCAGGATCTTTTTCAAATAATATCTCACCAGATAGATAATCTTGCAATATAGCCGTTCTTGCTTTTATTTCATAAGTTGCAAAAGACTTGCTGCAAAAAAATAATACTAAAATAAATTTTAATATAATTATTTTTATTTTCATAATTTTAATATCTCCAAATTTTCAAATTTTAAATCACTTAAATTATTAAAAGATTTTTTAAGCGCTTTTATGTCTTTAAAGGGTCCTAAATAAACTCTATATTTTGTTTTTGTCAATTTTTCTATATTAATTTTTTTTACATTTGTATCTTTTTTAATTTTTTTCTTTAATAATTCAGCAGAATTAAGAAAATATAAATCAGCAATTTTAATTATATATGAAAATTCATTAATTTTACTTTTAGATTTTTCTTTATTTGAAGATATTCCTATCGATTTTATTGTTATATCATCAACAGGAGCTTTCTCAGCAACAGTACGTTCTTCCTCAAAAGTTTTTGCTTTATTTGCTATAAATGTTGATGAACCAAGTATTTCTTTAATATTTATATACGGTTGTTTTGCATCAAGTTCCAATTCTTCGGAAACTCTTTGTGAAATTACAGAATTATAAAAATCTGGATAATCACCATCTTCCCCTACTGACACTATTATAGATTTATTATTTAATAAATTTGTAATTTTTACAAATGTGTCTTTTTTTAAACTTTTTTGAAAAATAATCATTGATCTATTGTCAAGGTTCTTAGAAACTATTTTTTCTTTTTTTAGATCAATATTATAGATTAATCCAAAACCAGAGTTGGAGTAAGGAATAATTGATTCATTAGTTTTAATATTGACATCCACGTCCTTGACGGTGCAAGAGAATAGAAAAGTAAATATTATTAAAAATTTATAATTCATTTGAAAAATTATTTTTAAGCGTACATACGGCTAAGGCAAATCGTAAAGATCTGTTCCATTTTAATATTAATTCATAATTATTAAAAACCAAAAAAGCTGGCTTTAATCTATTTGCATTTTCTACAATATCTTTATCAGGAGTTATAATTGCCGACATAGAATTTTCATTTATATTTAAACTATCAGAATTCTTTATATATTTTTTAAAAAATACTAATTTTCTCTTATTTATTATTTTCTTTGCTGAAGTATTCAAAAATTTGTCAGGTATTTTATCGTTCAATTCGATTGGTATAAAGCATGGTTTATTCCTTTTCCAGCCAATTTTAATTAAATAATTTGCTGCTGAAGCAAATGAATCATCAAGAGATCTTAGTTCTATTTTATTATTTTTATTATAATCAATAGCGTAATTTTCAATTGTAGTTGGCATAAATTGAAAATTTCCATAAGCACCAGCCCACGATCCAAATAATATATTGTGATCAATTATCTTATTATCAATAAGTTTAAGAATGGTAATTAGTTCATTAGTAAAAAATTCACTTCTACGCTTATCAAAACTTAATGTTGCTAATGAAGAAATTATATCCATTTTACCTAAATAGGTTCCATAATTAGTTTCAATACCCATCAGTGCTAAAAGAAGTTCTTTTTCAACATTAAATTTTTTATCTATATCTAAAATTTTATTTTTATTTGATTTGTATAATTTTTTTCCCTTTTCGATCTTGAGTCTAGAAGCTCTTTTGCCTATATATGTTTTTGTATCTTCATAAAATTCTGGTTGATATCTGTCATATTCGATAACTTTTGGCAAAAATTTTGCGTTCTGCATTACTAAATCAATAGTATTTTTTGATATTCCTTTTTCTAAAGCAAGTTGATTAAATTTGTTCAGCCAATTTTGGAAATTATGTTCATCAGCAATAGATAAATTGATATTAAAAAAAAATATTATAACAAAAAATACTTTATTTTTTTTCATATAAATCTCTTAAGTAAATAAATACAGCAAACCATATAAAAATAAAACTTATGAACTTGTGTGTAGAAAATGGCTCATTATAGTAAAAATATCCTAGTAAAAACTGACCTGTGGGAGCTATAAAAAAAGTCATGGCAGCAGGTCCAAGGCCCGAAAGCTCAACTCCTCTAACATACAAAAATAAGGGAATCACCGTCATTGGGCCAGCAAGGAACAGTAATAACATTAATGATGGATTAGATAGTGAGAAGTCATTAAA
>CETH01006500.1_pt1 | contig 10562 bp, 10 predicted proteins | sample 361461 | NCBI WGS metagenome assembly CETH01 (sample SAMEA2622695, study PRJEB7988) | marine metagenome | isolation source: saline water (ENVO:00002010), including
GTCTATCAATTTATAAAAATTTATTTGGTGGAAATAGAACTGATTGGACTTATGATATAAAAAATATTCAAAAATACGTAAAAATATATAAAGAAATGATGGATTTTTGGAATAATAAATTTAGTAGCAAAATTTATGAAATTAATTATGAAGAATTAGTTCAAAATCAAGAAACAGAAATTAAGAATTTATTAAATTTTTGTGATTTAAAATTTGAAAATGAATGTTTAGAGCATCATAAAAGTAAAAACCCAATTAAAACTGTTAGTATTAATCAGAGTAGAAGGCCAATTTACAAAGATTCTATAAAATCGAATCTTAAATTTAAAAAATTCAATGATCTTTTCAAAGATAATTAATATCTAAAAGTATTCAAAAAATTTATTAATTAAAATTTTTATTATTGCTTGCAATAGAAAAAACCACTATTTATAATAAGTTTTAAACATGCGGGCATAGCTCAGTGGTAGAGCGTCTCGTTGCCAACGAGAAGGTCGAGGGTTCGACCCCCTTTGCCCGCTCCAAAGTTTATAAATTAGATTATGCAAATAAAAAATAAATCAACTAATAAAAGTTTTGGAATAGTTTTTTTTATTGTTTTTTTATTAATTTCAATTTATCCACTTATTAAAAGTGGAGAATTAAGGCTTTGGTCTTTAATAGTAGCACTTATTTTTCTTATTTTAGGTTTATTAAATTCAAAAATCTTAACACCACTTAATTCAATTTGGTTTAAATTTGGTTTACTCCTTGGAAAAGTAGTTTCACCTGTTATTATGGGAATTATATTTTTTTTAGTTGTTACACCAACTTCTTTTATTATGAGAATTTTAGGTAAAGATCTGTTAAATTTAAAATATAATAAAAATAAAAGTTATTGGATAGAAAAAGAAGGCCCAAAAAGTAAAATGAAAAATCAATTTTAAAAATGAGCTTTTTAAGAGAATTTATAGAATTTTTAAAAGTTAGAAAAAAATATTGGCTTCTTCCCATAATAATAATTTTAGTATTATTTGGCGGTCTAATTGTTCTTACCCAAGGTTCCGCTATAGCCCCGTTTATATATACAATTTTTTAGTGAAATCAATTTTAGGAATTTCTGCATTCTACCATGATAGTGCCGCTGCTATTTTAATAGATGGAAAAATAGTTGCCGCAGCTCAAGAAGAAAGATTTACCAGGATTAAGCATGATTCAAGTTACCCGTTTAACGCCATAGAATTTGTACTTAAATTTGCAGGTATTAAACTTAATGAAGTTGATCAAATAATTTTTTTTGAAAAGCCATTTTTGAAATTTGAAAGACTTTTAGAAACATATGTTGCTTTTGCACCAAAAGGTTTTCAATCATTTTGTAAGGCAATACCAATTTGGATTAATGAAAAATTATTTCAAAAAAAATTTTTATTTAACCAACTCAAAAAACACGATGACAACTTTAAAGACAGAGAAAAAATTTTTTTTTCAGAGCATCATTTGAGTCATGCAGCTAGTGCTTTTTTTCCATCTCCATTTGAAGAGGCAATTATATTAACCGCAGATGGAGTTGGTGAATGGGCTACCACAACTGTTGCAGTTGGAAAAAAAAATTCCCTTGAAATAAAAAAAGAAATTCATTTTCCGCATTCTTTGGGTTTATTATATTCAGCTTTCACTTATTACACTGGGTTTAAAGTTAACAGCGGTGAGTATAAATTAATGGGACTTGCTCCATACGGTAAACCAAAATTTATAGATAAAATTTATAAATTAATTGACATTAAGGAAGATGGAACTTTTAGGCTTGACCAATCTTATTTTAATTATGCTACTGGCTTAACAATGACAAATGATAAATTTCATAAATTGTTTGGTAAAAAACCAAGAAATTCTAAATCTGAAAATTTAACTCAATTTCATATGGATATTGCTTCTTCTATTCAAAAAGTAACAGAATTAATTATGATTAAATTAGCAAGGTCGCTAAAAAATGAATATGGTTTAGATAATCTATGTTTGGCAGGAGGTGTGGCATTAAATTGTGTAGCTAATGGAAAAATATTAAAAGAAAAAATTTTTGAAAATATATGGATTCAACCAGCGGCAGGTGATGCAGGGGGTTCATTAGGTGCGGCTCTAGCCCTATGGTACTTAGAACAAAAGAATCCTAGAAATACAGTTTTAACTGATATCATGAAAGGTTCGTATTTGGGACCAGAATATAGTCAAAATGAAATTGAAACAGAATTGAAAAATATTGGAGCAAATTTTACTGTATTTGATGATGATAGTTTAATTAATAAAACTGCTGAAGATTTATCTAATGGAAATGCAATAGGTTGGTTTCAAGGTAGAATGGAGTTTGGACCTCGGGCACTCGGAGGAAGGTCAATTCTTGGAGATCCGAGATCTGAAAATACACAAAAAAACTTAAATTTAAAAGTAAAATACAGAGAAAGCTTTAGACCGTTTGCACCTTCAATTTTAAGAGAAGATTTATCAGACTGGTTTGATCTGGATATTGATAGTCCATATATGCTTATGGTTACAAATATTCATAGAAAAAAAACTATAAAAATTACAGAAGATCAAGAGAAGTTATTTGGTATAGAAAAATTAAATATTAAAAGATCTGAAATTCCAGCGGTGACACATGTTGATTATTCTGCAAGAATTCAAACTGTACACAAAGAAACTAATGAAAAATATTATAAATTAATTAAAAAATTTAAAGAAAAGACTGGTTGCCCTGTAATAGTTAATACTTCATTCAATGTTAGGGGTGAACCAATTGTCAATACACCAACAGATGCTTTTAATTGTTTTATGGGTACTGAGCTAGAAAAATTAGTTATAGGTAATTGCTATTTAGATAAAGGAGATCAAAATCCAGCACTTAAAAAAGATTATACAAAAAAATTCAAATTAGATTAAAATTGAAAATATATGAATTTCTCAGATTGACCTAAAGAAATTGAAAAACCCACTATCAATACAACTAAGATAAATGGAATTAAAATCGGTAATTTGATTTTATTTGATAAAATTTTTAATGAATTAAAATTATCAAATTTTTGACTGTAAATCATCACACTAACAAAAATGACTGTTAATAAATTATCAAGCTCAAAAATTTTTAAAATATTTGAATAGAACAATATAAAATAGTCTTGCATTATTGAAAATTCATTAATTCGGAAAACTATCCATAAATTAAATATTATAAAGCAATTTATAACACATCTTATAAAGTTACTTTTTGAAATATGAAAATTAAACATTTTCTCAAAACAAAGAATAATACCATTTAAAAATCCCCATAAAATAAAATTAAGACTTGCTCCATGCCATAGCCCAGCTACACACATTGTAATAATTAAATTTTTGTTAGTAATTAAATTATTTTTTTTTGATCCTCCAAGAGGTATATAAATATAATCTCTAAACCAATTTGATAAAGTTATATGCCAACATCTCCAAAATTCAGTTAAAGATCGAGTAAGATATGGTTTGTTAAAATTAATAGGAAGATTTATTCCACAAATAGTTGATATACCAAGTGCCATATCCACATATCCACTAAAGTCAAAATAAATTTGTATTGGAAATAGTAAGAATCCCTTTATTAAATCTGCAGTATTAACATAATTTGGATTTAAAAAAATAGGATCAATAAACTCTGCAATATTATCTGCGAAATAAACTTTTTTAATAAATCCAATTATGAATAATAATAAACCAAATTTTACGTTTTCTTTATTAAATTTAATTTTAAATTTAAGTTGAGGTAACAATTCATTTAGTCTTAAAATAGGACCTGCAATCAGCTGAGGAAAATAAAGAAAATACTCGCTTAAGTTTGTCAAACTTATATCTTCATTAGGGTGATTTTTTCTATCAATTATAACAGCTATAGCAGTAAAAGTTATAAATGATATTGCCAAAGGCAACTCTCCCAAATAAGAAAAAGAAATAAAATTTTCTAGATTAATTAAATTTAAAATAAAGTAAGAATATTTGAAATAGATTAATGGTAAAAGTATTAAAGTTATTGAAATTTTTAATGGATAATTTTTTTTTAATAAAAAAAAAGTTATAAAACAATAATATAGTATCAAAAAAGAGAAATAAAAGTTCCAAAAAGAATAAAAAAATAAACTAAAAATTATTATAATTGTTTTTTGGTATTTTGGTAATAAAAGTAAAAAAACTATAAAAGTTGCAAAAAATAGTAAAAATCCAAATGATGAAAATATCATTTATCTAGATATTGAAAAATTTTATCTGAAATTAATTTATGAGCGTAATTATTAGGATGTGGATCTTTATGTTTATTCCATAGTAATTTTTCATCCAAATTTTCAAAAATCGGTAATAGATCAAGGTATTTCATATTAATATCATTTGTAAGTTTATAAATTTTATTATTAATAAATTTGAGTTTATAGGGATTGAGTTGATGTATATCGGGCATATTTATTAAATGGCATTTAATATTATTATTATTACAATAGTTATTCAATTTCGTTAATTCATTATTGAGCAAAATGAAGCCCTCAAAGTCATCTTCATAAATTTTTTTATAATACTGGTCTAAATTTTCTTTTTGTAAAGATGATTTAAATGAGTTGAATAATTTCCAAGAAACAACACCTAAATGAGTATGTTTAATAAAAAAATTTGTTTTCTTATTTTCTAATATTTCTGCATCATTTACAAAATAGCTTATTATTATGTCTGTAAAGTCTAGATTGCTCCAATTTTTTAAGTAATTATTGGTATATCTTTCTAAATTATAATTTCCAACTCCTCCATTAATAAATATCCAATTCTTCTTATTTTCTTCTGATTTAATATTTAATAAATTAGCATAAGTTTCTTCTTTTTTTACTCCCCATCCAAGTGGAATTGAACTCCCGATAATTAAGAAACGTCTATTATATTTTTCTAAAAAATTATTGTCATACTCGATATCTCTCTGGCCATATCTATTTGTTGAAATTTCAACTTTTTGTAAAATTGAAGTTTTATTAGGCCTATGAACATGAGATATTTTTTTGTCTTCAACACTTATTTTAAGTTCCTTTGCATATTTCCACATTTCAATATCATAATTAGGAATTAAAGAGTGTTTTACTCTTAAAATTATTTCACATAAGAAAAAAGTAAATATTATAGATACAAAAACCAATAAAACAGAATTTAATCTTTCTTTGTTAATCATAATTATTGAATATTAGTTTATAAATAACTCATCGTAAACAATATCTGAGATTAGTTTATGTCCCTTAAGATTAAAATGTTTATTTTCACAAAAAAAACTATCTTGGCTCAATTTTTCTTCATCTGATAAAAATTTTACAGTATTAATAATTTTAACATTTTTATACTTCCTTAATGTATCTAATGTTTTAAAATATGGTTTTAATATTTGATCTTCTCCCCATCCATTCACTTCATTATGGGCAAAAAGTGATAAAATTACAAACTTTTGTACATTATTTTCATTTGCCAAATTTATTGCTTCAATAGTATTTAACTCAAAGTTTTTAATAGCTAGTGACCAATCTTTATCTGTCAGTTTTTTTCTATCAAAACTATTATTAGCTACACCAAATCTGATTTTTAATTTATTAACCATATGATTAAAAACTACGTAAAAAGAGAAATTAGATTTAAAAGTTTTGTCTATGGTCAGCAGTACTGTATGAGACGAATTATATTTTTGAAATGAAAAATTATTATCTATTTTACTTTTATTTCTTTTTATACCTCTAGCTATTGATAATAATTCCTCATCTCTATGGGTCCAAATAACTAAATGAGGTTTAACAATATTTTTATTCTTATAATTGTGAATTAAAATTTTAATTGAGTCATCACTATATTTTCCAGGAAAAGCAAAATTTTTAATTTTTATTATTTTATTTTTTTTTGATAGTTCATCAGGCCAAGAAGATGAAGCATCACCACAAGCAAATCCATATGTAAGTGATGCTCCAAATATCCAAAAAAGTAAATTTTCATTATTTTTATTTAAGATCTCTTCTTTTTTATCTAAATCATCAACTATATACTTTTTTTGATCTAAATTGACATCAGTAACGGTAAATTCAAAATCTGTTAAGTCAGCTATTTCAAAGATTAAATTTTTATTAAATCCATATTTAAATATATCAAGGTTTTTTGAAGTTGCTGAAATTATTGTTCTTGAAATTATTTCAAAAAAAATAATATATAATAAAATAAGAAAAACGTAGAATATTATATTTACAAAAATCTTTTTTATAATTTTCATTAAATAATTAATTTTATTTTCTAACAAGTTTCTTTTAAACATTATTTTTATACAATACAATCTTGATTTATTTTAATGGTATTGATAAACTAAAAATCAATTGAATATGACAGATTTGAAAGAAAAAAAATGTGTTCCATGTGAAGGTGGCGTTCCTCCATTAGATCTTAGTGAAATTCATAAATACCAAAAAAAAATTGATGGATGGGATGTTAAACCAAATGAAAAAAAAATTTATTGTCTTGAAAAAAATTTTAAGTTTAAAAATTTTTCAGATAGTCAAATTTTTGTTAATAAAGTTGGTGAAATTTCTGAAAAAGAAAACCACCATCCAGATATATCTTTTGGATGGGGGTATGCAAAAGTTACTGTTACAACCCATGCAATAGAGGGGCTATCAGAAAATGACTTTATTTTAGCTGCAAAAATCGACCAAATTACTAATGTTTAAAATGTCTGGTTTTTGAAAAAACCAATATAGTATTTGTTTTATTTGCAAAACTTATAATTTCTTTATCCCGTATCGATCCTGAGGGTTGAATTATTGCAGATACACCTGCCTGAACTAATTTTTCAATACCATCCACAAATGGAAAGAATGCATCTGATGCTGCAACAATTTGATTGTTTAATTTTTTCTTATAAAATTTTTTCATTTTGTTTATTGCAATTTCGCAACTATCTAATCTACTAGGTTGACCAGATCCTATACCAATTGTTGAATCTTGATTTAATATAACAATTGCATTTGATTTAACAAATCTACAAACATTAAAAGCAAATATTAAGTTTTTAAAAGTTTCAGTATTTGGTTTAGTTTTTGATACAACTTTGAAATCTGATTTTGAAAATTTAGAAATATCCTGAGTTTGTAACAAAAAATTATCAAAAATTGAAGATATATTTATTAAATTATTATTATTTAATTTACTTGCATCAATAATTCTTAAGTTTTTTTTATTTTTTAATATTCTAAATGCATCTTTTTCAATGTTATTACAAATTATAACTTCTAAAAATTTTTTTTTAAGCTTTAATGCTAGTTTTTTATTAATTTTAAAATTACAAGAAACAATACCTCCAAAAGCACTTATTGGATCACAAGCAAAAGCTAACTCGAAACTTTTAAGTTTATTTTTGTTTATAGAAACACCACAAGGATTAGCATGTTTTACAATAACTGTACCTGTGTTTTTTGGAAGTGATTTTGAGATTGATAGTGCAGAAAAAATATCGTTGTAATTATTATAACTTAACTGCTTACCATGTAGTTGATTAATATTTAACTTTTTATTGATAGAATAAATAGCAGCATCTTGATGAGGATTTTCTCCATATCTTAATTTTTCAATTAAATTTCCAAAAAATATTTTTTTTTTGGGGAACAAATTTTTTGATTGAGAATTTAAATATTTTGATATTAATCCGTCATAATATGCAGTTTCAGTAAACGCTATTTCTGACATTTTTTGTCTAAATTCTAAATTAGTTCTACCTTTATTTGAGTTTAATTCTTCAATTAGATTTTGATATTGTTCAGGATTAGTTATTACTGTGACATCAGTATAGTTTTTAGCAGCTGCTCGAACGAGAGTTGGTCCACCAATATCAATATTTTCTATTATTTTTTTATTTTTATTTGAAGTATTTAAAGTTTTTTCAAAAGGATAAAAGTTTACGATAACAAGATCAATTTCCCCAAAATTATATTTTTTTAAATCTTTTTTGTGAGATTTATTTTTTCTTAAACTTAAAATTCCAGCGTAAATTTTTGGGTGAAGTGTTTTAACTCTTCCACCTAGTATTTCTTTTGAACCAGTATATTTTGATATTTCTAAACATTTATATCCTAATTTACAAATATGTTTATATGTTCCTCCTGAACTAATAATTTCGATATTATGTTTTAATAAATTTTTTAAAAGTAGATTCAAATTTTGCTTATCTGATACAGAAATTAAAGCTTTTTTTATTTTTTTCATCAAATCTTAATAATTTCCCACATAATTTCTTGATCTTCATTTTGAGTTAGTCCTGAAATGAAAATATTTTGATTTTCAACAAAGGAGTTTTTTCTACCGAAATATAAACCAGTTTCAACATCAATCTTATGATCTTTACAATAAAATTTCCACCCAGAATTTTGTAACTCTATAAGAATTGATTTTTTATCTAGGGTTTTTGTTATTTTAGCTCCGGGTTCAAAGTGAAATCTTATTTCAAAATTTGAACTTTTAAACTTTTTCTTTTTGATTAGTTTATCTATTCCTACAAATTTATTTTTTTCTAAAAAAAATTCTATTTTTCTCTTGTGAATAACTCCATATTTTTTTAAATAACCATCATGGGATCCAGAAATACTCCAATAGTTTTTTTCTGACGTAATAGATTTTTCTAATATTTTTAATTCATTATCTGTTTTAAAAAACCCATTTGGATCTTTTTTAAATTTACATGAAGAACTATTATCTAAAACTACAGTAGAATGTGTGGCAGTTGATTTAGAAATCGAATTTAGTTGGTGTTTATAATTTTGAAAGTAGCCACAATTTGAAATTAATTTAAAATTATTAAAAAAAATTTCAAAAGATAATGCTCCAGATTGATAGTCTTTACTGAACTTTTTTTCAGGTGATGGTCCTAAATCAACTGAAAGAATATAATTTTTATTTTTTAAAATAGCATATCCTCCACATTCATTACTCTCATTTTTAAATTTATAATTATGAAAACTTAAATATTTATCAAAATCCTTGCTTTCATTAATATGATTTCCATTAAATAATAAATTTTGATTAATATTTTGCCATACAAAATTATAATTTTGTCCTAAATAAAAAATTATTTCATTTAAATATTCTGGTATTTCATTTTGAGATTCTTTAAGCCACTCTCTTATTAAAATAAAATATTTTAAATAAAATATAAGTTGTCTTAAATTTCTAGATTTTGGAAAACCTTGAGCATCAAAAGAAAAATTAATAATTTTTTTTAAAAGATTTAATCCATAATTTAAGTATTTTTCATCTTTATATGAAAGTCCTGCCAGTATAATTGAAGCACATCCAATCATTTTATCATTTACCCATTTAGATCTATTTATTTCGTTAATTAAATGATTTACTTGTTTTTTTATGTTGTCATTAAATTTTTCCTTATAAGATTCGTTACTATCATCATAACTTAACTTTGAATTTGAAATCCAAGCTATAATTCTTTTTGATAAAGTATCTATTTCCCAATTTTTATGATTATACTTTTGGTTTTTTTCAATCCAATTTAAAATAATTGATTGAGTAATTTTTTTTGATGATTTTAAATCAATCGTGAAGAGCCAAAAAAAACTATGAAGCTTTTTATAGTCAGTCTCTTTGATATCTTGTTTATTCCATATAGAATTTAAATAAAAATTTTCAATATTATTTTTTTTTTTTTCGTACTTAATCAAACAATCAAGCAAATTTGGACTTGGTTTGTATTCAATAAGTTTTTTGTCAATTTTTGATATTTTTTTATTATAAATTTTAGAACTTAGATAAATTTTTCTTATTTGATTTGATAAATAATTAAAAAATTCACTAATAAAATTAAAAGAATTTTTTAATATCATTAATTTATTTTAATTTCAGAGATTCAATATTTTTTTTTATATTTCCGTTATTTTCTCTAAAAATAGTTGTACCAGATACTAGAATATTGGCACCAGCTTCTATTACAATTTTATTATTTTCAAAATTAATACCTCCATCAACTTCAATATCAAAATTAAGTTTTTTTTCTTCTTTAATTTTCTTTAAAGTTTTAATTTTTTCTACAACTTCTGGCATGAATTTTTGACCACCAAATCCTGGAAAAACACTCATAATTAAGACAAGATCTACTTGATTTATTATATTTTCAATGACTTTTAATTTTGTATCTGGGTTTAAAGATACTCCTACCTTTTTATTTAATTTTTTAATTAGATTAATTGAATCAATAAGATTGTTGGTTGCTTCTGGGTGAATAGTAATAATATCAGCACCAGCGTTTGAATAATCTTCAATATATTTATGTACTGGAGTTATCATCAGATGAACATCAAAAGGTAGCTTAGTACAATTACGCAACCTTTTTATTACGGGTGGACCAATTGTAAGATTAGGAACAAAATGACCATCCATAACATCAACATGGATCATATCAGCCCCACCTTCTTCTAATCTTTTTATTTCGTTTCCTAGCTGGCTGAAGTCAGCTGACAGAATTGATGGTGAAATTTGTATTTTTTTCATTGATAGCTAGA
>CETH01046102.1_pt1 | contig 10553 bp, 8 predicted proteins | sample 361461 | NCBI WGS metagenome assembly CETH01 (sample SAMEA2622695, study PRJEB7988) | marine metagenome | isolation source: saline water (ENVO:00002010), including
ATCAGATATTGGCTGTTCTGCTATATTTGGGACCTCATTAGAGTTTATTGCCCTCTCTGCCTCGTCTAATCGAGATAAATGTTCAGCTGTATCAGTAATTGGCTGGGTTTCGACAGTTTCTATATCATCAGCTACTTCATTTATAGCCTGGTTGTTTTGTGCCAGCTCTTCGTTTTTTCGTAAAAAATAATCAATATCTTGTTCTTTATACCCAAGCTCCTGGAGTTTATATCTTAATTCTTCTTTACTTTTTGCAGCAGCTTTTTTTAATTGTTCAATATTTTTTGCAGCTGCCTCGGTAAATACATCTATTCCTTTGCGTACTAAATTAGCTGGTATTTTTAATCCTTTAACAGTTCCAGCTATTGCGTATGGAGTTCCAAAACCAAACAATCCACCAGCTGCTATTCTGGTATAATAATCTGCCCAGGACATTTCTAAACCTAGTTCCTCATACCATTGAGCTACTGATGGTTGTAAGATAGCTTCAGAGCCAGCTCCTATGATTGCCTCGGTCAAAGCTATTTTAAATAAACCACCACTCATTCCACCACCAAGTATCATAGACCCAACAACAACTGGTTCATGGATAACACCACCAGCTTGACCAATAAATCGAGCAGATCCTTTTATAAATCCTGGTGAACGTGCAGCTATTTCGTCAAAGTTTTTTCTTTTAGTAGTTGCAACCTCCTTACCTTGTTGCTCTATTTTTTCTAATGATAAATCCTGGAACTCTGGATAAAGGTCTGGATTTTCTTTTATATGCTTTAAATATCTGTTTGCTTGTTTAACATAAGCTGAATTACCATTGCGTAATCTTTCATCTAAATCATTTAAAACACCAATTCTTAATTGAGTTGCTGGATTATAAATTTGCGACATTCCAAAAAAATCTGCAAGTTTATCTTTTTTACCAAACACAAGATTGGGTTCTCTTTCCTTCATTATATCAATGATTGGTTCCCAAACTTCCTCTAGGACAATAGCTGGTGACCAGGTTGTTTCATTGGTCATAAACATATTGTAACCAGCTGCTAGGTTTTGTTGAAAAGACCCAGTTGCTTTGTTAGTAAAGTTTGTAGCGTAAGGCTGGACAGAATTATTAGCTGTCGCACTATTGTCATTAAATAAAAAACTCATTGTTGTGCAGCTATTAAATCAGCAATTAAAATTTGAATAATGTTACCATCATTATCAACTGCAATAGTTGTTTGATGTGAAAGAGATTGTTGAAATTGATATAAACCATTGCCCACAGATACGACTTTATAAGGACTTGAGAATCCAAACATTGCTTTGAAACTTCCTTTTATTTCTTTAAATAAACCATCATCAACATTGTAACCAACAGATCTTAGATAATCCTGGGTAATACTATTTAAAGCTGTTTCAACCATATCTCCAGTAAATCCTGGAGGAACAAGAGTTCTTTCTCCTCTTACTTCTTGAATACCACCAGTGCCATTATCCAGGTTAGCACCAAATGCCATTTGTATTGCATCTTCATAAATACCATCTTCAAAAACATTAAAGCCTCTTTTTGTTGCTATTGCTAAATAAATTGCATCAGCAATGTTTCTACCACTTGCCAGGTCCCCAGCCATAGACATATTAGCACCTAAAGCTGATCCTACTACTTCGTCAAAAATTTCATTTTTATTTATTGAAGTGAAATCAGTTGCAGTAATGCCATCTTTTTTTAGATCTAATCCATCTAATGCCAAATTTACAGCTGACATATTGCCTAGTAACATTAAGCCACCAATATGAGCAAACTCTGGACCTTCACTAGCAAGCTCACCTAAAACATCTGGAGCATCAGCACCAAATCCCTGAACAAGAGCTGTGAGAAAATTAAGCCTGGTTTGTTTCGGTGAATTATAAAGTGTATTGACTAGCAACTGTTTTTCACCTGGACGTAAAAAAGTTGGTTGTGCCATACCATAATGTGCTGCAACTTCTAACGCCTGGTTTCTTCTTAAAACTATAGAACCAGCTGTTGTTCCCATATCGTTAGGATCAAACATTAACACGCCTGGCTGATCTAAAACACCAGCAGTAGCTGCCCATCCTATAGGATCATTATTTAATCCATTAAGTATATTTGATTGTAATGTTTTTGACGCTTTAACTAAAACTTTTTCAAATTCAGTATTTACTCCAGGTCCACCAAACTCAATAGTTTCTGTTCTTCTATCTGGTCCTTCTCTGGTAACTGAATAACCTTGAGCAAAACTTGAAGTAGCTGCCTGGACCATATCTGGTCGCATAGATCTCATATTGCCTAAAATAGCGTTTAGATCTTTTGCCTGGTTAATATTGGGAATAAGTGCCATTCCATAATCACCAAGATTCGCAGCTTTTTCTTCTAATGCTGTGAATTGATCTTCATTAATTTGTCCACCACCTTCTATAATGGACATAAATGATTTTAGCCTTTTAGATAATTCAGAAACAGCTGCATTACTTTTACTTTCTAATTTAGATATTTCAGATGAAAGTGCATTTAATGTACCTAAATAATTTGCTGCGTCTGTTTTTGCTGCGTCCTCATCACCTAGAAGTTTTAGCAATTCTTCATTTAAACCAACTAAATCCCCAGCTATTGCCATTTTTTTTATTTTTATTTTTTCATTGTTTAGTAAATCAATAGAATCTTCTTTTTCAAGAAGTTCAATTTTAGCTTGGATTACATTGCCTATTGCAGCTATTTGTCCTGGCTTTAAAAAATCTAATGTTGGATCTATCTCTTTTACTTTATCTAATACAGCTTTAATTTTTTCTTCATCATCACCAGCCTCAAACAATTCCAGTTGTATATTACCCAGGTTTTTTAATTGTTTTTTATTACGTTTTAATTCTGCATCATTTTGTAAAAAACGTATGCGAGATTGTATTGTTTGTTTTGTTTTATTGTAATCTCCAACTGTCATTAATAAATCTTCTGGAGAAAATTCTTTCAATACAGCTAATTGTTCTATTAACTCTTCTTCACTCATATCTGGCAAACCATCCAAAAATTTTGAAACTTCTTCTTTTGAAGTAATGTTTTTAAGTGTCCTGGCTTTATTTATATTTGTGTCAATAATGTTAGTTAATTTCCTGGATATATCATCAACAGTTAAAGGCATAAGATCTTTAGGAGGATTAGCTTTTAAATTTTCAACAAACGCTTGTTTTTTCTCAACATTATCTAAACTATTAAATTCTACTATTATTCTTTCTTTAGCTATTTGCTTTTTAACTGTTTCACTTCTATTAAAAGCATCTCCTGGGTCCATTAAGTTTCCAGACATTCCCTCATAAAGACCTGGCAAACCCATGCTATCATTACCAAACAATTCATCTAAAGCTGCTACTCTTTCTGCACTGTTGCCATTAACAGCATTATTAATTAAAAATTTTTCTCTTTTAACTTTCTCTCCAAAAGTTTTTTGAATTTCTTTTTTTCTCACCTGGTTATTTATATTAATATTATAATTGGTAAGTAAGCTGGTTCCTTTGTTTACAAATATAGATCTTGTATCTTTACTTGTAATTGTACTAGCTGTGTCTGATATTAAGTTTGCTGTAAGCTCGTCAAACTTTGGTCTTATTTTACTTGGATCTTGTTCTTTGTTTGCTTCAATAGACGCATTATCCAAACCTTCTGCAAAAGCATTAACAGCTGATGTTAATTGGTTATCATCTCTAATTTTAAGTTCTTTTTTATAAAAATCACTTGATATTTTATAAGCAGTATCAGCAAAATTTTTCATTGCTATTTGTGGAGATGACAAAATACTAGGATTAGCCTTTGCTGTTAAAGGAGAAGTATTAGATTCAGTTGTCCTTTGACTTTGTGTTTGGTAAGTAGGAACTTTCATTATTATCTCATTTTTGCATTAGCAATGATGCACCAGACATAATAGTTTTTCCAGCTCCTATCATTCCAGATTTTTTAGCTGCTTGTCCGTACATTCTATTTAAATTAGCTGATAACCTATCATTAACAGCACTCTCTTTAATTTGTTGTTCGCCTACAGATGCATTGTATTCTTTTATTGCAATCTCTTCGTCTGCATTTTGAGCGTTTTCTAAGGCAACTAACAATGGAGTTCCACCAGTTGCAACAAAACCATTTTTCCTAAATGCCTGGCTTGTTGCATCATTTAAACGTCTAAAGTCTTGTCTAAACTTTTGTATTTGTAAGTCTTGGTTTCTTTTATAAACTTCTGCCTGGATTTCTTTTGCCAGGGCATTTCTTTCATCTATCTGAGCATTATAATCATAGGCTGCTTTCTGTTGCCTACCAGCTGCGATTGAAGATGCTGCTGAAAGAGCAGTTGATGCCATACTTGCCATCATTAATTTTGGGGACATATTTAATTACCTATAATTATAGCATATCTAATGTAGTCAAGACCATCTGGTCCATACTTGCACATTAAACCTTCATTTTTAAAACCTAATAGCTCAACAAACTTTTGTGAGCTTTTCCATTCATTAGAAACAACACATTGTATTCTTTGATACTTTTTTGTCTTAATAATGATTTGAAATCTTTTGGCTAAAAGCCTGGTTAATGATATTCCTTTTTCATTAAGAAATTTTGAGCCTAATAACCAAGCCTCTCCAACACCTTTCCAAAGATCAAAGATACCAGCTGAACAAATAATTCTACCTTCTTCATCAATCGCAGTGAATGATTGACCTGGAACATTTAATGTTGATGCGAATAAAAGATATTCTTCTTTACTGGGTGGACAGCCAATATTCATACCATTATAAAAAATTTCCTTTGCATGAACTTCTTTATAACTAATTACTCTTATCAATTTATTGATCGAAAGTTTGAAGTCTTGGATAGATTGCCAGGACAGTTATAGGCATTGAGTCATCTTGCAATACAACTATAAAACCATCATTATCATAGCCACCTCTAAATTCAACTTCCTTATCTCCAGTAAATAAATCCAATGCCTCGTCCATTTCATCTGCACTTGAACGAAAAGGTATTAGGTCTATTAATGTTTCAGAAGATCCTATTTTAGAACCGATTGATCTAAACAATCTTAAAGTTACATCATGTATTCTTTTAATCTTACCCTGGCTAGTTCCTTCTTCTCCTCCAACGTCCAAACGCATTGTTTGTAATGTTGAAGTATAACCCAACCCTACAAAAGCACTTGTTGTAGATCTATCTAAAGAAATAGCTGCACTTGAAACTGTTTTTCTAGGATGCGTTGCACCATTAGCAACAACAGTTACTGGTTCACCTTCTAGGTGTGTTAAACCAGATAAAGATGTAGCAGCACTTCCATCATAAGACAGCCCACTATCAACAAAATAAGCGTCAAGAATATTATCTCCAAAGTTAAAAGAATTTAAGTATTCAACGTATCTTTTTGTGGATCCATTGATTGTTCTTTGAACAACCATGTAAAGACTATCTTCATTAAGAGATCCTGGAATAGTTGAAATACTTTCTACCAAAGCATGACTTTGATCTGTAATAGCAAGTCTGGTTGTGTCTGAACTAACGATTGTTATAAAACCATTGCCAGCTCTTTGTGTTTCTTCAACTGTCACTACAGCTGCTGCTGGATTAGCAACAGTAAAATCATCATGTGCATTTATAGCAGTATAAATATTATCTGCCGTTGTATTGTTACTCTCATTATGAAAAAACTTATTTGTATCTGGTGTACCAGCTCCAGCTCCCTGGCAAGTAAAAGTAATTGTTTCCCCATTTGATTTTGTAATTTTTAAAGTTGTGTTAGTAGCTATGTTTGAATAATCAGAAACTGTTATAGTTGCAGCTCCAGAAACGCCACCAATAATATGTTCATGCCAGGCTACAACTTGCTCTTCTCTTCTGTAAGTCATGCCAACAAGTTTGCCATTATTTAAAACACACCAGACTATATTATCTGGTTCTTGCATATAACTAATTTCTTTTATGCCACTTTCAGTTATATGTTCTGCTAATAATGTTAAATCTGGTGCTAAATAACTATCTGAGTTGTAATCATAAACCAGCTCTCTTAATTTTCTCCTGGCTCTTTGAACAAATAATGTAACATTGCCAACGCTTACTGGCTGTATATCTGCACTACCATAACTCGCCTGGCGTTTAATCTGGGCATTAGTTGGTGTCAAAGGTTCAGAACTACCAGATGCAGTTACAGCAAATTCACCACCACTTGTCCCTACAATCAAAGATCTACCAGAACTTAAATACCTAATAACATTAACCTGGTTAGATCCAATCGTATAAATTAAAGCATCATCACTATCTGTTCCAGCTGTAAAGTTTTCAAAATCACCACCTACTGAAAAGAAAATTGTTTGTGGTTGTGTAGAAGTATTTGCAAAAACCAGGCGTTGCTCAAAAAAAGCTGTTGCACCTGGATAACCAGTTGTTGCAGAAAATGCACCTAATGAAAAATTTGCATCAGCCGTCAAAGCTCCATTAATAGTAATTGTAGCACTTGCAGTTTCATTAACCAGGTCAACTGACGGAGCAAATAAAATAGTATCAGCTGTAACCTGGACAATTAAAACAGCTGTGGATTTATTATTGCCACCATTACTAGCACCACTTATTGTAACCTTTTGATTAACTTTAAATCCCTGGTCAATAAATGCAGCTGCACTATCAGTAATTCTGTCATTATGTTCTAATCCAGTAGAGCTTGGATCACCTTCATGGAAAGCAATAGTATTTGACGCATAAGAAGGAGCAAGCTCTGCTACACCAGATTCATTATCCTGGACAGTTGCAACTACAGTTGTTGCATTAGTATAACCATCTGAATTAATTTTGGCATATCCATCATGCAATTTAATTAAACGCCCAACATCTGTTGCTACAAATGTATCAGCACTTGCTGAAATTGTTACGCTACTACCAGTTCTTGCATTTGCTGTTAAAGTTGTTGTGGTTGTATTAGGATCTTGCATAGGTCCACGCACAAAAGTAACTTCAGTAATTGACCAGGCTGTATGACTTGTCCTGGTAATTTTTCTTGGTGCATGGCTTGGATGAACAATATACATTACGTCAGCTGATTGTGTAAATTTCAGCTCACTTAATTCTGTATGTGCATAAGGCGTTGTTACTTCTACAGCACTTCCACCATCTACAACTTGTCCACCATCTTTATAAACTCTAAAATATTGATTGCCAAATTCCAGGACATAAGCCTGGGTAACATTAAATTCAAATGGTATTAATCTACAGCTATGAGAACTGTTTTTAACTTCAGCAATATGAACTGTTCCTGGACGCCTACTAGCTCCACCATGAGGGTGAATTAAAAAGTTCTGTAATTTTTTGCAGCCATTAAAGTATTTAGATAAATCTGTCCTTCCATCTAATCTAGGCGATAACTCTCCCCCAGTAAAATTTGATAATGCAGCAGATGCCTTTGCCATTCTTTATAACCTTGCAGCTGTAAATATATCTGATTGTAAACCACCAGGCTCTGTAACAGATGAAATAGCTCCTGGTGTTCCTTCTGTCGCATCTACAAATCGTGCTTCTTTTAATTTGTTTTGATAAATAGTATACATCTGTCCAGCTAAAGTTGAGCTGCCAATAAGAGGATAAGCTATATCAGCTGCTAATGATGCAGATATAGTTTCAATTAAAAGAGTATCATAATTATTTGGATCTGTGTCCCTACCTACATAGATAATATTAAGAGTGCTTTCATCACTTGCAATCTTTCTGCCTTCAACTCTGTGAACCAGGTCTAAACTTGATAGCTGTAAAATCCTTAAACAATATGGGTCTGTCGGTAGACTAAAGTAATTCGTAAAACCAAAAGCTGGACCAGTTGTATCTGGAGCTAAATTTACTCTATTGATTAAACAATTCCAGGGGTGAGATCTAAAAGTGGCATCTCTTATAAATTCATATCTTTGATTGCATACCCTGGCAGCTTTACTATCTTCAGTAAGAGCTGTAATCGTTGATGCTCCCAGCATATTCAATGCACTATTACAAATATCTACGACACTTGCCATTTAATTATCTCCAAAATTTGGTGAGGTCCCTGGTTAAAATTTATATCCAACTACAAAAAGTAACCAATTCTGCTTTGAAAATATAGGACCTCATAAATGAAAAGAGAGCAGCCATTTAATAGCTGCTCCCCAGGTTTTATTTAAGTAACAATATACTCAATGATGAAACTTAGATCACCAGCTGTATCTCCAGCTGCGTCAAATTTCAAACCAACATGATAATAACCACCTGGATCTGTTGTATCTCCAGCGTCTTTATAGACTTGCTGTCCCATTAAGTTAATATTTCTTGCCTCAAATGCTACTTCAGTTCCAACAGTAACTGCTGCTCGTAAGTCTGTAATAGCAGATGCATAGCAATCGTCATCTTTTGCTGTCACATTGCCATCAGCTGTATATAAACCTACGTCACAAGTGTTTGTTGATCCAGAGTCTAAATCATCATTGAACAACATAATACTTGTGATAGCTGCATTTGTTGGAATTGGAGCTAACATTACTGTGTCAGTTGCTGATAAATCACCAGCAGCAAGAGCTATTGTCCCACAAGCTACACGCTTAACGCCATGTAAATTGTGAGCAGCGTTCATTTCCATAGGACTTGCATGGAAATTAGTAACTAGAGTTGTATTAACATTCGCCATAATCTACCTCCTACGCTGACTCGTCACAATTAATTTCTACAACCTTCGCTTCCTCCATACGAGTACTTCCGAATGTTGCACAGTAATAGACTTGAGTTGAATAACTCTTGTCTGCACGCTCGTCAATTTTTGCCATGACATCTTTACCGACAGCCAATTTAATACCATCTTCTGCCCAGGCAAAACATTTACGGATGCTACTTGCTACAGTTAAACGATTTGAAACTATAAATTTAAATCCCAAAAACGAATCTACAAGACCTTGAGAAAGAGCTTTCACTGTATTGAAATCGCTAGATGTGACTTGCGTTGTATTTAACAATGCAGAAATTTGTGCTGGTGCAACTGCGATATAACGAGGTATATCTGGGTCCACATCAGCAGCGTCCAGGATTTCTTTAGCCGATAACAGTTTGGCAAGCGTTAAATCAGCAGAGCCATGAGCAATCTGATTAGCAGACAACATTGTAGTTGAAGTTGCACCAGCTTTACCAGTTAAGGCTGTGCCAGTTGCAGCTGCAATGATCTTATCGTCCATTGCTTTGCCCATTGCATTAGCAGCTGTTTGAGCATAAACACTTGTTGGATCAGCCAATAATCTTACTTTATCAGCATCATCTATAAGGTCAGCCCATTCAAACGTAGACATCACTGCCATTCGTCTTGAGTGGGGGGTTTCAACCAGGGGTGTATCCCCATGGCGAGTAGTTCTTTCGATAGCAGCTACTGAACCAATCTGGTCAAAAAATGCTTTTTCACCAGTTACACTTTCCTCATCAACGGATCCTCTAAGTCTGGAACCTTTCTGAGTAGATAAAAGCGTAATATTGGAGCTAAATTGCTGCACGAAAGCTGTCGTGATTTGTGTACTCATTTGTACATCTCCTATATTAAAATTAAAATTAAGATCGCTACCCAATTATTTGGACGAAAGGTTTTTGCACTTTACGTTTGCCAACGTAAGGACCTAATGGCTACCCTTAATTCCTGGTTGCCCAGGAAACTCTATTCATCTGGATAAAGTTCTCCATTTATCCTGGTAACTTCATTCACATACCAATCATGCTGGGGGTGCTTGCTATCCCAGTATGGAGTATCTGGTGCTGATAGCTCTGCTATTTTCCCTTCTAATTCATGTTTGGTTGCAGCTCCAGAAGTTTTAACACCTTCTAATTTATCTTCTCCCATTTTTTCTTTCATAAAAACGCCCATGTTTGAAACCATTTTTATAAAGTCTGGGTGATTGCCCAGGAGAGAACCATCAGCAAGTTTTACTTCATGCAAACTTTCATCACCTTCAGTAAATTGAGCTGACACAGCTCTAGCCAGTTTTACTCTATCATCAAATGCTGGTCCATAATGCTGTTTCAGCTCATTAGTTTTTTCTTCTAATTGAGCTTGTTCAGCAGCTGTTACTTGAGCTGTGTTATCTACCAGCACATTATTATACCAATCAAGTAAAGATTGAGCTTGTTTAGTATTTAATCCAGCAGCATGAGCAGTATTTGTAAAGCCACCCATAAGCTGTTCATTAACTTCTTGCCCTTCTGGAAGTTTATTTGACAATTCATATTTATCAGCAGCCTCTGGTCTGCCTAATTTAGAATATATTTCACTCCATTGTTCTGGGGTAGATGACTTTCCAGGTAATGCAATTTTATCTGCACCTATCATAGATTGAGCATTAACATAGCTCTTTGCTAATGATGGTACGTCCTGGATAGTTTCTAATGATTTATGTCCCCTTATCTCTTCTGGAATTGACGCCTTCCAATCCACAGATGCTTGTCCATTAGCTTGATCGACTAAATCAGCTGCTGGAGCTTCTGCTACTTCTTCACTCATCTTGTTTAATCTCCTTTTCGTCTGTTATTGATCTTAAAATAAATAGCA
>CETH01183851.1_pt1 | contig 10545 bp, 10 predicted proteins | sample 361461 | NCBI WGS metagenome assembly CETH01 (sample SAMEA2622695, study PRJEB7988) | marine metagenome | isolation source: saline water (ENVO:00002010), including
TTTTTAAAGCTATTGATGAATCCTCTACAAATTCTGGAGCTGGGGTCACATCTGTCTGACCTGAACCTTGATGACTTAACTGATCTAGTTTTAAATCAGAGATACGAAGGGGCTGAGTAATATTTTGTGATTCTAGTGAGCCTTCTTGAATTTGAGTTTTTAATAAGTTAATGATTTCTTTTAATTTTGAAATCTTATTGGGTGAGCTAAAAAATTCAAATTCTTCTTTCATAGCTCTTATAACTTCTTCAATTGGTGAATCTGGATTACCCTTGAGTATTTCAGATTTTTCTAAAATATTATTACACTGATTTAAAAAATCTAAAGTTTCACCTTGTACAGGAAGACTTTTATTTCTCCAAATCATTAATAATGTATAAATTAAAGCTTTAGTATCATTGGCTTTTGCAGCTTTTAAATTAAATGCTTTAAATTCATCTTGGTTAAAACCAGAGGAATTAATAAAGTTATTATAAATCGTAACAAAAGATTGTTCTAATGTCCCACCATTAGCTTCTTTGAGGGCAGATAAGTTTAATCTATTAAGCTCATCATTACATGCGTTAGTTTGACTTAAATATAAATACATTGCAAAGTGTTTTGAGAAAGAAAGTTCAACTGTTCTATACCATACCTCATTTAAAAGATTATCAATTTTAGGAAGATTTAAATCAATAATTTTACACTTTTGTTGACCTGTGAATTGATCTTTGAAGACTACTACATTTCCAGGTTTAAAATCTAAATGACAAAAACCATTTTGCCAAAGGGTTTCAATTCCGTTTATAGAATCTAATAAATAATCAAGTGTAGTTTGTGCAGTGACTTTTTCATCTAAAATTGCTTCCTCTAAATCAGTTGAATCTTGCCCTGTTTCCATTATGATACTAAAATCATTTTCTTTGGGATTTACGTTTGCAGAGTAAATATCAATTAAATTTGGGGCGACTATTTGCTTTCTAGCTCTTGATCCGAGTACTTCATTTTTAAATCCATAGATAAGATTCTCATCATCAATATCAACTAGCTCTTTTAAAGCAACAATCATATACTTTCCGTTTAACTTTACAAGATAATTAGATACACTTCCAAAACTACCTGATCCAAGCTCCTTACCTTTATAAAATTTTCGTCCATACTTAGTTTTACAATTAGGTCCCCAAGGAGCAAAAATATTTAGAAGGACTCCACTTTTAACTAAAAATTCTTTATTTGGATAATCTCTTAAAGCTTCATAGGCTTCAAATTCATTCTCAAATAAATGATTTAGTTTTAAAGAGAATAAATCCAAACTTTGAATTTTTCTTTGAGACTCAAATTTCTTAAAATCAAAATTTTGAACTTTGTGTATTAAGTCATTAATATAATTATCGTAATCATTTACATCTAGAATTGTTATATAACCACTAATTGATTTTAGACCACTTATTGTTATTTTTTTATCATCTAAAAACGTAATTACTGAGTCATTTTGAAATTGATAATCTAATTCAAAAGGTTCTAAAAAAGATATTAGTAAGTTTAAATCGCGCTCATTGTAAATATTAAATTTAACCTCATTGGGTCCAACTTTTTCTAAATCACATGCTGGAGTGAAGTTAATTTTTTTAGCAGAATCAAAAAACTCATTATTTTCAATTGATTGGATTTCTTGATTGAAGAATTTTGAAAAAAGATCTGGAAGTTTATGAAGATGTTGAATATCAAGATTAGCATTTTTCTTAATAAATAAACTTTCAAATAATTCTACGGTTTGTAATCCATACTCTTGAATAAGACCTTTTTTTTGGATCATTTTAAACTTGATTCTTTTAGCAAAAGATAAAGTGGGAACAAGTTTAGAGATATAGGCTAACAACTTGTAATTTCTTAAATCTTCAAGATAAGCAATAAAATATTTAACTTTTAAAAAAGTATCCTCTTTAAAATAACTGTGAAATAATTGATTAAAACTATCTTCATTAATTACATGAATACTTGATTTACTAAAATAATTAATAATAGAATTGAATGATTGTGGTTTTTTTTCAATCAACTGAGTGATCACTACATTTAAATTTTCAGAAGGAATAGAATCTAAAATAAAACATAGTAAATTTTCGGGTAATGAGTCTAATAACTCTGGTTCAGCTAAAATTAGATTAGATAAGTCTGACTGGCTAGGATTTTGTTTATTTATTGAAGTATTTAATTCTTCAAAGACATTAGATATAAATTTACTTTTATATCTTTCGGAGAAAAAATTAAACCCTAAGGTGTTAATTATAGCTAAAATATTTTCACAATCTGCCTTTTGAAAAACTCCTTTAATTTTAGCTACTATAGAATTAACAATAGTATCATCTTTGTGATTTTTAAATATTGATTTATCAATTCCAGAAATAATTTCTGTAAATTCACTATCATACATCTGATTTATATAATTTGATATTAAAACCTTCAGTTCTTGTGATTCTAATGCACAATATTGATTTAGATCACCAATATTGAAAAAATTTTGAATTATATTTTCAGAAATAAAAGAATTAATATCTTCAGTAATGATTATATCTTCTTCATTAATTATCTTATCTAATTCCATTAAGTTGGAAACCTGAGAAATCAGACTTAAAGATTGTGTATTTTGAGAAATTTCTCCAGAGTCAGGTTTTAATACTTCTGATTTAACAGTCTTGTTTAATTGATTAGGATTTTCAATACTATTCTTGGGGTTTCTTAACGTGTTCATTTTTTTATTTTTATTATAGCACTTTTATTAATGTTTGTAAAATGATTACGGTTAACATAATATTTTTATTATATCACTTACTAGAGGCTTGTCAATGTGTTGATTTATATTTCTATACTACTATTATAATCTATATTAATTTTATCAAAATGAAAATCTTAATTGACGATGTTTATAGACTTGCAAAAGGCAAACCTTCTAGAAAAAAGATTGGATCTAGAGCTATTCCAGCAAGACTAAACAAATATGAATGGAAAGAGTTTGAAATTGCACAAAAAAAAGGTTTTTTAAAAGTAAATTCAAAAACCAGAGACAGTCTGAAAAATATTTGGTATTTATACTGTAAATCTAAGAATATTGAGTATAGAATTATTAATCTGTGATAAATTTATTTTCACAGTTTTGATTCACCCATTCTTTATAATCATAAAATTCGCACCCTGGATCTCCTAATATATCAATCGCACTTGAACAAAATCTAGGTTGATCTGGGCATACAAAGCTAATGTTATAAAATTCATCCATATGGTAGCTTTGTAGGTAATTTGATTCTTTTGATAGAATTTTTTTATATAATCTATCAATTATTACAGCAACTTGTGCTCTAGTTATGTTATCATTAGGACCAAAACTTCCATCCTGGTATCCTTTCATCAAACCATAATCATTAACAAAGTGGACTGAATCATAAAAATAGGTAGTAATATCTTTTACATCTGTAAATTGTGATTCGTAGAACTCAGAAACATCTGCATATACCTGATCAAACACGGGTGTGCTTGAAATTAAAATCAGACTTAAGATTAAATTAAAGATGGAAAGTAGAAGAAAAGTTTTTTTCATTTTTTTGAGTTAGTTTGTTTTATACTAACATATAATTACAACAGAAATACAATCAGCTTTATGTAATTAACTTAAGAATTTGGGATTCAATATCTTGATATTCTTTGGAGTTTGATTTTATTTTCTTTAAATAGGAATCATATAAAGGAAAAACTTATTAACTCTATAAAAAACATAGATAATTCCCCCAATCAAAAAGACTGGAGTTAAATAGATTGCAAGTAATATTAAAATTAAAAAGAGAGCGATATCTGATACTGAGCTTTTGAAAGTTTGCATTAGCTATTAATTACTATTCTCAGGATTTTTAATTTTATCACTTTGAGTTTTTTTATGTGCTCTTCTTTCAGTTACAAAGTATATAAAAGCTCCAAAAACAAAAAAGAAAATAACAACAAGCGTCCAAGTCACTTTATTTTTAATGGGTCTTCTAACTACATCTATAATCATCCATATCCAGAAAATAAAAATAAAGAATGTAAAAAGAGCGAATGTACCTAAACTTTTAACTGCCGCCTTTGAGTTTATTTTTTCTGCAAAATCACTTTCAATTAAAAACCACTTATCATCTATTTTTTCTAATTTAAAATATGTCGTATAACCCGAAGAGCTAAAAAATTGACTTTTTACTGTGAAAGGGCCGGAAAGTTCAACTAACTCTGGAGTGATTTGAGTGAAATAAGGAAGCTCTTGGTAATAAACTAATTCTTGAGATGAAAAATTATGAAAAACTTGATTCTTGAAATCTGTATTGGCATTTGGAGAAATTGTTTCCATTAAACTCTCAATATCTGACTCATTTATTGACATAAATATTTTTTCCATAGTGTTTGAAATCTCTTTTGAGTCTGCTTGTGAGATTTCCGCATAAGAAATTAGGCTACTGCTAATAAATAAAATGCAAATAACAAATTTAATTAATATTTTTTTCATATTGTGTATATTTAAATTTATATATATTTTAGCAATTTTTTAACAAAAAATTCTATCTCAATAATTGTAATAATCTTGACAGATTATATTTTATACTTATACTTAAAATGTTTTAACTTAACATAATGACTAACAAAAATAAATTTAGCAATATCAAGTATTTCTCAACATCAGATGTCGAAGCTGGTGAAAATAGGGAAATTCTAAACGGCTTAACTTTTATGCAGACTGGTACAAAACAAGGAATATATCATCCTAATCATGAATATTTCCATGAAAAAATTGCGGAAGTTTTACAAACTGAAAATCTTGAGGCCATAATTGCTCAGAGACTTGCTTTCAATACAAAAGTTACTGAAATAAATGAACTCGATGATCTAGCTCTACACTTTAACGGTTTCTATAGAACTCATGAAGCAAGTGATGGAGTGATTGTAAATAAACACAATTTTCAAAATGTAGGAATAGCAGTTATGAACGCTGACTGTCCTATCATTACATTAAAAGCAGATTTAGATGAAAAAACTCAATATGTTGCAGTGTGTCACTCAGGGTTAAATAATTTAGACAATCTAATAACTAATAACTCAATAGTAGAAACAGCTATAAATCTACTAGTTAGCAAAAATATAGATCCTAGTGAAATTCTTATGCATATTGGTGGATCAGCTTTAGAATGCTGTTATGGCTTTAAAACTGATAATCTTGAATGGCAAGCTAAAAATCAAGCAAGAGCTGATAGGCTATCAGACACATATGGATCTGATGTAGTTGGTACGATAATCAACGAGCCAAGAGCTGGAGGGATTTCATTTAATATGCCTTTAATTGCAACAAGACAAGCTGAAAAACTTGGGGTATTTAACGTCTCATTAGATGATCTATGCACAAGTTGTCATGGTCATAATTCAATGTCTGAAATGAATACTTTTGGAACTTATTACTCAAGCCTTAGAGAAAATAAATCATTTGAAGGAGTTGAGGGTAAAAAATACCAATCAAGAAATCTTGTACTGGTTAAGTAAATTACAAAATCATATATAACTTCTTAAATCGTTGATAGAATTATAATGAATTGATTTTATTCCAAGTTTGGAACTTTCATTGATTAGACTTTGAGTGTCATCAAAATATAATACCTCTTGAGTATTACAATTAATCTGACCTAAAATAGATTTATAAAAATTTGGGTCAGGTTTTTTATATCCTACCTTAGCTGAGTCATAAATTTCATCAAAGTAATCTTTGAGATTTAAACTGTTCCAAAGGTAATTTGCACGGTGTTTTTCTTGATTAGTAGCTAAAACACATTTAATACCTTGACACCTTAACTTTTGAACTGCCTTTATTAAACTTTGATCTATTTTGGATTCATACTTAAACCAGCTTTGCAAAAAGTCTTGGGCTGTGCCTTTAAATTTCCAATCTTCTAGATATTTAGGTAGTACCTCAAGTAAGTCTTTTTTGTTTATTAAGCAGTCTTGAAATTCTCCTTTGAAAAAATCTATCATGACCTCAATTGGAATATCTTTTAGCTTTGAATAGTAATTAGCATAATAATCAGAAGTAATAACAACACCATCAACGTCAAATAAAATTGCTTTGTAATTCATATTAAATTTATTTTACAAATATTAATATTTATTAGGAAAAATAGCAAATTCTATTCTGATAAATTTGAAAACCTTTGCTGCCATATCTTTAGTTCATCGAATATCTTATCGTTAAAATTATCTGGCTTAAATTTTAAAATAGCGTTTGCGTTTCTAACGCAATATTTTAATTCACTTTGATTGTTTTGATCTGAATACCATTTAAAACTGTCCAGAATATCAGCTGTTTTGATTATCAATGCATCTTGACCATTCAATTGTGTCATGAAGTAGTCCCCCTAGAACTATATCTTCCGAATAATTATGATCGTATAAATAAACACCTACCCGAATAACGTGGAAAACTCTTGGTTTTCGACTCGTTTCAACAGAAATAGGAAAGTGCTTTGCAATCAAACGTATTGCTTTTTCAAACTTTAAACTTAGTGAGTTTGTCATATTTTTTTGATTAAAGGAGAATAGATCGGAAATGGATTTACTAAAAGTTTGTATTTTCTACTAGTTTAAATAAATTGTAATTTACACCGGCGTAATGATTTTCCGGATCGTTGCTGGGTGCGCAAAATGATAACTTCTGACCTGTTTCGATTCTTGATAGTTCATTTTGAATTTTTAATTCCGTTTCAGAAATCTTTTTTAGCTCAAGACTTACAGATGGCAAACCATAATCATTTCCTATACTGTTATTATATTGATTATTTTCGCAGTCTACACAAGATAATACATCAAGGAAATATTTATCTTCTTTAGCATTATATTTTCCTTGTCCTTGTACTATAAAATGGCACATATTGAAGTCTAGAGTAAAGGTTTTATCTCTACGAAATGTTAAATACAAAGATCTATCACTTTCTGGATAGACAAGCTTATACTTTAGTTCTGCAACCTGGGCTTTTTGCTGAAATCTATCTGTATTGATTTCTGGAAGATTGGTACAACCCGCTAACAATAAACCGATCAATATTATTTTTGTGATTGCTTTGCGCATAAGATTTTAAAAAAAATATGATTTGAATAATATATTGATGAGCACTGTTGCAAATCACCATATTATTATAATAGATGGCGGAGAGAGAGGGATTCGAACCCTCGAAGGCTTTCACCTTACACGCTTTCCAAGCGTGCGCACTAGGCCACTATGCGACCTCTCCATTCCGTTTTTAAATTAACTAAAAGTTCCAAAATTAGCAAGTTTCAAATTCTATCTCTTGTACTCCTTTAAAACCTTCCTAAATTCTTGAAGAATATCTGAAACATTAGAATAAAACTCTGAATAAGTTGGTGCTAATTCAGCATCACCTCTTTTTAGAGACATAGTAATTTTATTAGATATCATTCTAAAGCTCTCAATGTCTTTTTGAAATTTAGAACTCACTTTCTTACTAACTGATTCAGCTTCATATACATCAATTGCTTCGTTAAGTGTATTCCTAGCATTTTGAACTTTTTCGAAAAATTCTAGATAAGTTGGTGCTAGTTCAGCATCACCTCTTTGCAGAGAAATTTGTAATTCAGAAAGTGATAACTCTAGTGTTTGATTAAATAATTGACTTGGAATATAATATTCTACAACTCTTTCTTGTTTAATTTCTACAATTTGAGAATCAGTTTTTTTTGGATCTTTTACTTCTGTTACTTCGTCAAAAGGCATTTCATCAGACATATAATCTTGACTATCTTCAGTATTTACATATTGCTCTTGTGGATTGATTTTATCCTCAATAAATACACTATAAATTTGTATAGATAAAATTATTATTAGAATTACTATAATCCAAGTGTGGGATTTGATATTTTTAATCATGTTTAGTTTATTAGTGTAGTCCAACTATAAACTTTTACTTTATACTGTCAATAATTTTTCTTGAAATAATTAGATGAAAAAAATTTATACGATTTTTTGAGAAAGTTTATTTTTTTTACTTTTTAGATTTCTTTTAAAAGTTTATTGGCGTGGTTTTTAGCTCTCACATTTCTCCACTCTTTAAGTATTTCTTGAGACTTAGTATCGATTAAAAAACTTGAACGAATTAAACCCATGTAAGTTTTCCCATAATTCTTTTTTTCACCCCAGACCTGAAACTGATTTATAAGTTTTTTTTCGGGATCTGAAATTAAAGTGAAATTTAAGCTTTGCTTTTCGATAAACTTTTTATGGGACTCTAAACTGTCCATAGAGCAACCAATAACAGTAATATCTTGATTTTGGAATTCTTCTAAGTTTTCATTGAAATTCAAAGCTTGGTTTGTGCATCCAGGAGTTGAATCTTTTGGGTAAAAGTATAAAAGAATTTTGGAAGTTTTGGCTAATTCCTCTATTGAATTTACAGACTTGATTACATTATTTAAAACGGATTCTAACATTTGAAATAAATTAAATTCATAGATAGTCTATGCTATCTAGGCACATGTGTAAAATTAATCCGTAAGAAATCATTTATTTCTTTGATATTGATTTTGAAATAGAAAAAAGTCCAAATTTACCTTTTCTATCGTTCTGATTTATGAATTAGATAATCTAACATTTGTCCTGAAATATCTATATTGGTTAACTCTTGCGTTCTTGGGAAAAAAGCTGGCATATTAACTTCTGCAATATAGGGCTTTTGAGTCTCTTCCTCTATTAAAACATCCACTGCTCCAAATTCAAATCCACAGGTATTTATAGCTTTTACTCCTATGTCGTAAATTTCCTGTGGATAGTCTTTGATAATTCTTTGACGTTTTTCTATATTGGCGTTACTTCTAAAATCTTCAGTAGCTAGATTAGTATGATTCGCAACAACTTTGTCATCTACTACGATAAGTCTTAACTGTTCTTTATGCTTTATAAATTTTCTTAAAACATATGCCTTATCTTCTAATAATAAATAATCAAGAATAGATTTTAATGAGTCTATAGATTCAATTTTCATTACACCATTTCCATTTTGCCCTCCTTGAGCCTTAATTATAATTGGAAATCCACCTAAATGATCTACTTCTTTTTGGAGAATTTTTTTATTATTAGTTAAGCAATAAATTGTTGGAATAATCGGTAAATTTGCTTTTTCATGCATGAGAGTTGCTTCAATTACATTATCGTATTTGCTTATAGATCTTAAATTATCCTTGTAAAAAGTTGTAACTTCAGAATTCAACAAAAACTTTTCTACCATTTGGGCTTTTCGAGATGTTGAAATTCTGTATAGTAAATCGTTTTTGTTTAAATTAATCTTTTGAGTGAAATCAAATTCTTCTATATATATTATATTAACATTAAGATTTCTTTGTTTAGCTGATTTCAAGAGTAAACTTAAAGTTGCTTGATTATTGCCTTTTTTTAAAATTAAATGTAAATTTTTCATTTATAAAATTAATTTACTTAAATATATCATATTTTTTTAATAATAAGATATTTTTTATAGTCTTTAAAATGTTGAGTTTTGACAGGATTCAATTGGTAAAGTATAATGTGTTTAAGTAAAGAAAATTTATGTTAATAAATTTAATATCAAAACTGTATTATTATAAATCTTTTTAAATAGAAGGTTTGTTTAAAATACGTTTTTTTTAGGCCTTCTAAATTGAGGGATTTTTTTATGTTAATTTAACTTTTTAAAATGAATAAAATTATAACAGATAAAATTTTAATTGATGAAATTTTAGACCGTGGGACAATTATAAAAGCTATTCCTAGTATGGATGAACTAAGAAGAAAGCTTTCAAGTGGTAAACAGCTTAAAATCTATATTGGATTTGATGCAACTGCACCTACACTGCATTTGAGTCATGCTAAAAATATAATTCTACTTGAAAAGTTTAGAAAATTAGGACACCAGGTGATTTTGCTTTTTGGAGACTTTACAGCGCGAATTGGTGATCCTTCCGAAGAAAGTTCTGCCCGTAAACAATTATCTGGTAGCGAAGTAGTTGAAAACATTAAAGAATGGAAAAGAATGATCGCACCTTTAATGGATTTTCAAGATAAAGTGAATCCTCCGTTAGTTAAAATGAATAGCGATTGGCTTTCAAAATTGAATTTTGAAGATGTTGTAAATTTAGCTGCCAATTTTACGGTGCAACAAATTTTGGAAAGGGATATGTTTGAAAAAAGAATGCAAGAAGGTAACCCTATTTTTCTACATGAGTTTTTGTATCCTTTAATGCAAGGCTTTGATTCAGTTGAGTTAGATGTTGATATAGAGCTATGCGGAACAGATCAAACTTTTAATGCTCTTTGTGGAAGAACTCTTTTAAAGAGGAAAAATGGAAAAGAAAAAATGGTTGTTAATGTTACCTTAATGGAAAATCCAAAAACTGGTGAATTGATGTCTAAAAGTAAAGGTATTGGTGTGTTTTTAGATAAAACTCCAAATGACTTGTTTGGACAAATTATGTCTCAACCAGACGAAATGATTGAAATTTTATTTTTACACTGTACTCACA
>CETH01090662.1_pt1 | contig 10544 bp, 9 predicted proteins | sample 361461 | NCBI WGS metagenome assembly CETH01 (sample SAMEA2622695, study PRJEB7988) | marine metagenome | isolation source: saline water (ENVO:00002010), including
CTGATAATCTCCAAAATACTTTTCATAAAATCTGATGACCTCTTTTGATTGAGTGAAATAATTTGAAGCAAGCTCTTTATTGTAATCAAGCACGTAATGATTCATCTCATGAATTGTATCATCTTTGATAAAAGTATCCTGTACTGCTACGTAGTTCCCAATTTGAACTGAAATGTTATAATTATTTATTGGGTTACTAACAAACCATTCATATGTAGATTTATCATTGTTAGTAATAACATTTCTTAATTTACCATTACCAACTGCTACCATATTTGATGGAACTGTGTATGTCATTCTTACACTATCACCTTCTGCTGTAATATGGTCTTTATTGGGCCACCATATTCTTGCTCCTTCACCTTCACAAGAAACGGCAATCCAGTCTCGTCCGTTTTTATCTTTTGACCAGGTAAATCCACCAGCCCAAGGTGGATTATCTGCACTCTGTGGAACCCCATTATAAAATACAGTGAACTCAAACATACTACCTTTTTCTATAGTTGAAATAAAATCAATTAATACTGAATCGAATTCTCTTGAAAAAGATAATTCTTGGTTTTCAAAAGTAATTTTATTGATATTTAAATTTTCTGCTAAATCAATCTGAAGTTTATTTAAATCTCTTTTGCTCTCAGCTTTAATTGTTACAAAACCTTCTAATGATTTACGATCTATGTCAAAATCAATATTTATATCATAAAATGATACCCTATAAGATGACCTATTTTCATTTAAATTACCTATAAGGAAGTTGTTTCTAGTTAATTCTGGTAGGCTGTATTGATTTCCATGAGGTCTATTTTCTTGACAAGAAAAGAATGTGCATATTAATAAACTAAAAATTATTTTTTTCATAGTAAGTCCTTGTTTTAAATATGTTCTCAGCAAAAATGATATAGTATAAAATAATACAAAAAAGGAACCAGAGTACTATAGCGAAAGCTTCTTTTATTAGAAATAAAATATAAACTATAACAAAATAAACAAGCCACTTAATCCATGACGGTTGAGACCATAACTTTATCAATGAATTCATTTAAAACCTTTTAAATAATTATAAAACTCTAATGATTCATTATAAATAGAATCATATTGATTCTCAATAGTAATATCTTTTTTTTGATATTTCTGAAATCCTGTACTATTAATTACATTGTCATACCAATGTTCCCACCAAATTCCATCACTTTGGTGATTTCCTTTTTTCCAGCAAAGCATAGCCTCGTCGAATTCAATATTAATACTTTCGCACCAATCAAATAGTACTTTTTGGGGATTTTTAAGTAAATCTTTAGAATCAATAATCTTAAATCTTTTGTTAGATTTCATTAGAAACTTTACTATTTCAAACTGTTGTGGATAGCCCAACTCTCTAATACTATTCAACTTATTTTTAGCTGTATAAGAGCTTATAACTTCTTTTGGGTGCCTCAATAAAATGCAATTTTCAAATTCTTTTATCCAATCTATGTTTTCAAAATCAATTAAGTGATGCGCCATATGTTTTTGATACCAATACTTCTTTCCATTTGGTATTTCAGAAATAATAGTTTTTACAACTTTACTATATTCGCTTGGATATTGTTTAATAATTTCTCTATACATTGGATGTTTATAATTATGTTTTTTTAAGTAGTAAGCATAAAAGGGTTCATCTGAAACAAAAGTATCTCTTCTTGATGACCAAGATCTCATAAGAGCAGTAGATATATTCCTTGGTCCAGACCAGCAAGCAATTTTCATATTACTTTATATATTTTTCAATTTCTTTATTATATAACTTTCTAATTTTATTAACCAAAGAATCAGAATGAGTTGATTTTAAATTTTTACCTTCTAAAAGCGAAACTGGAATAATTCCCGCAAATGTTCCTGTTACAAAAGCTTCATCACAATCTTTTATGTCTTCAAAAGAAAAATCTATTTCTGCACAATCTATTCCATTATCAGTACATAATGAAACAGCCTTGCCTCTAGTTATACCATTTAAGCAGTATTCTCCTGATGAGGTAAGCACTTTTCTTTCTTTAATAAAAAAAAGGTTAGTAGAGTTACATGTACTAATATTTCCGTTCATGTCATTCATTATTCCTTCATCGTAGCCAAGCTTATTAGCCTCAATACTGGCTAATATACAATTGAGTTTACTCAGTGTGTTGAAATGTGGACTTAATATATTCTCATTGGGTCTAATATTAGATACCCTCCCAATGCTGAGGCCCTTAATATAAACATTTGGATCTGTTTTTTTAAATTCAGGAATAATCACAAAATTAACTGGACCTACGTTTGCTTTCGGGTTTTGATATGGAGTAATTTTATCTCCCCTAGAAATAACTAAACGAATGTGAACATCATCATACATATTATTTTTATGTAATACTTTATTAATTTCATTAATTATTTCTTCTTTAGATAAAGCAATATCCAATGAAATACCCTGCGCACTTGAAAATAATCGATCAAGATGATCTTCTATGAAGACCAATTTTGATTTATGAAGTCTTATTCCTTCCCAAACTCCATCTCCTAGTAAAAATCCACTATCAAAAACAGAAATTTTGGCTTCATTTCTATGTAATAGTTCTCCATTGATATTTATAAAAATATCTTTGTTTTTAGGATTCGATATATATGAATGACTACTCATTTGTGGGCCCACAGGGACTTGAACCCCGAACCTGCGGATTATGAGTCCGTTGCTCTAACCAATTGAGCTATGGGCCCTTAAACTTTAACTTAATGTAGAAATATTTTTCTTGAAATGTTTGTAAAGCTTATTTTTTTTAAAATCGATTACTTTATCTATAGTATTTTTTATCGATTTGTCTGAATTTATCCACCAAACAGGATGTATCAAAAGCTGAATATTTTTATTGTTTTTAAATGCTTCAGAATTTGTTGGATTACCGTATTTGAAACTTCCTCCAGAATCAGCAAAATATGAAATATTTTTATTAATTTTATCTTCGTATGAATTATTTACAGCAAAATAACTATTTGGGTTTTCTAGAAAATCTTTAGATGGACGATGAATGCTAATCATATTCACTTTTTCACCAAAGGTTTGATTAAATATTTTTAATTCAGATTTCAGCCCTTCCTTAGAGTCATTATATAATTTCATATCAAAGTGTAGAGAGATATTATGTCCTAGGTTTTTTATTTTTAAAACTGAATCAATACTACTTTGGCTGAGAAGATTATATGAATCGTTTTTTAATAAAAAGAAATAAGTTGATTTGATGTTTAGATTATTTTCAATCTTTGCCATTTCTAAAGCTATATCAATATCGAGATCAATATCATGCCTTAGAATAACTTGAGAATTTTTATTTATATCGATACTAGAAAAATCAACAAAATAGTATTTTTGTTTAATAAATGTTTTTAAAAGTGTTTTATAGTTTCCAATAAGCATAGCTAAAAATAAATCCAAACAATTAATAAAATTTGGTAAATAATTTTAATTTAAGTTAACTCAGCAATATATTTACGAATTTTTAATTCTTCAACTTCCCAATTATATACTTTTGATAATGTTAAGCAATTTTTTTTCATTACTTTGTAATCTTTTCTAAGAAGATTTTCAATTGACTTTTTGAATTGAGGAATATTTTTTTCAAAAAATATAGTATCACCAATCTTATTTTCTAATACAAAATTTGATTCATACTTCATTCCTCCAGATAAAATTGGTACACCCGCCATCATACTTTCAAAAAGTTTGTTGGGCATGCAGTATTCATAGCTTAGCGCAGGTTTTTCAGTTCTTAAAACAGATACAGAAAAGTGTGCAGATGATACTATATTGACGACTTCATTGAATGGAACGCTTTGATGAAAAAAAATATTATTGTACTGTTGTGCGTAATTTTTAATTGATTTTTTTAATGGACCATCACCAAGAAATACTAGAGAAATTTTTAAATCAGAGTCTTTGAAGAAATTCATATATTTATTAATTCCTCTCCCTTTTGAAAAAGCTCCAATATAAATAAAAATTTTATGATCATGATTTATAGAAAATTTATTACGAAGATAGTTAGAGCTTTTTACATTAAAAATTTTTGGTGAATTATTAATTACTATTGGTTTGATTGAATATTTATCTTCATACCATTTTGAAATTGGATCATTAACTACAACTATCTTATCTACAAATTTTATAAACATTAACTCAAAGATTTTTGCAACAAATTTTGTAATTTTTCCCCATCCTTGTCTTTCGGTTTCTAATTCATGTGTATCATACACTATTCTTGATCTGAAAAAAAATTTATATACAATACAAGGTGGAAGTGACGCTAGATTGTGTGCATTAATTACTGAAGGTCTTGTTTTTTTAAAAAAAATAAAGGCAAGAAACCAAAATTTTAAAATTGAAAAAATTTTTCCAAAAAATGCAGTTTTAACCCATTTTTTTGAATCAACATTCAATCGAAAGATTGTTATTAAAGGTGAAATATTTTCTTCTTGAATCATTTTATTCTTTAATGACGAACTTTTATTTATGCCCAAAAGATAGATACGATCAAAGAAATTAGTTTTTTCAATTGATTTACTAATTTTAAAAATTCTTGATTCATTTCTCATATTTGAGGGATAAATATGAATGTTTACTTTGATACTATTTTTCATTTTTTATTAAACCATCTAACTTAATAAAGTTAGTAGAATAAAAAATATTTTCTTATAATATTATACAATGATTTCTTCAAAAGACATTTGTCAAAAATTTGACTTAACGCATAATGGTGAAGAAGTTTTTTTAAACAATGTCTCATCTTTATTTAACCCAAGAAATAAATCTTTGATTTTCATTAAAGATAAAAGTTCTTTGTCAAAAGAATTACATAGCAATTTAATTGATAAGAAAGATATTTTTTTATTATTACCTAAAAATTGTTCAGATTATAAGATTTTGCATAGTCATACATTTATTGAAAATCCTAAAAATATTTTTTTTAGTATAATTGAAGAATTTTTTACAAAAAAAGATAATTCTGAATACATTTCATCATCTTCCAAAATAGATAAAAAAACTAAAATTGGTAAAAATGTTTTTATTGATAGTAATGTTTCTATTTCTGGAGAGTGTTCAATTGGCGATAACGTTCGGATAGGAAAAAATTCATTGATAATAGGGCCATGTAGTATTGGAAATAACACCTCTATTTCGTCCAATGTAATAATTGGCGAAGAGTCTATTAGTGTTAGATATGAAAACGGAAAACCTTTCTCAAATCCTCAATTAGGAGGAGTAGTTATTGGAGATTTTTGTCGAATTGGATTTAATTCCGCTATTGCAAAGGGTACAATTGATGACACAATTGTTGGTAATCATGTTTTAACTGGAGAATTTAATTCTATTGCTCACAATTCTGTAATTGGAGATAATACTGTTTTAACTGTTCGCACAACAATTAATGGGTCTTCAAAAGTTGGTAAAAATTGTTGGTTTGGACCTCATTCAACTATAATGAGTTATGTTAATATCGGTGATAATATAACTTTATCTGCTAATTCTGTTTTTTACTCCAGTGTTTCTAAACAAGGGACTTACATTGGAAACCCAGCAAAATTATTTAAAGTATAGTTAAATATTTATTTTTGTCCACTTTACGAATCTATCTATAACATACATGCCATCCCAAGGAACTTCATAAAGAGTCATTGAACCCAATTGCGGAAATCTGTCTACACCTTTCATGGCAGCCTTTTTTGCAAATTTAATTAATTTTTTTTCATCCATTGCAATACCAATAGATTGTGTAAGGTGACTGCATTGATTCAAAATATCCTCAATATTTACATACGTCTTAACAAAGATAGTTCTATTAAAGCATGCGTCTTCTAAAATTGGGTTATCTGCATAAAGAACAGTCCACTCCATTGAATCTGGATAAAATGATTCATAAAACATATCATATTCCGTGCGTTTTTTTAAAATATTCACAGTTTCAAGTGATGAATAAAATCTTTGCGGAAATCTTTTGCTTAGGTCTTCTAAAGCATAACTCAATTGTTCTGCAAAGTACTTTGATCCAAACTTTGAACCTTTTTCTACAATTACATTATGTGGTGAATTACATCCTCTTTGGTCTATTTGTATAATGTCATTTGCTATCTTTTGTGTAATATTTTTAATATCTTTTTCTGTTTTAATTTTACTTTTTTCAATTACAGCTAGTGATTTTTTAGGTCCAAAAATTACGTCATCGGTTCCGTATGATTTTTTGGTATTGATTACAGATTCAACTGCTTCCATACCACCCCAGGCAACTCTAACATTTGAAATCCTTGAAAAATATTCTTGAGAAGGATGGTCATTTCTATCAAAGTATACTACGCACATAGTTTTGCAAATTTGCTTGCCAGAGATAATTTTCCCTCCGTTATTCTTAACTTCTATTTTTGATACTTCTTGGAGGAAATTGGGAATTAACATTCCTGTATCTTTTGATATTTTTAAAATATTAATGTTTTTTGTTACAACTCCTTGAATAAGTGATAAAAGACCAAGTATTGGGACATTTCCTGATAGCCAATGAGTAATTATACCTTTAGGTGTTGCATGAATTAAATTTTTAGAATCATTTTTAATGTAAGTATCTAAACAATCTATATTATGTCTTAATGATTGTTCTATTGCACTTTTCAAGAAATTTGTTTTGAACCAATAAACTAAAAAGTTTATTCCTTCATCAGAGAATTTTTTTTGAAATACGCCATTTCTATCAATAATTTTTTTTGCAACTTCATCAAAAAAAAGTAAAATATCTTCGACCGATAATTCATAAAGTTTTTTGTGATTTTTTAATAATTTTTTATGATATGTATCAAAATTTTTGATATCAGGACACTTTTCAACTTCAGCTCCAAGTGATTTTCCTTCAAAAAATAATAATTTCATGGATTTCATCACATTTGCTCCGATAAAATATCTCCACAACCTCTTATTTCAGAATTTTTTGCTCTTCCTGTAATTTCAAAATATTCTTTTCCTTTAATAACTTTTTTGATGCCTAAATCATCTGTCAAAACAGATAATCCTGGATAACTATATGGTATAGGATTTAAAAATTGAAGCAATCCTTCTTCATTATCTCCTAAAACTTCTAAAGAATAAGGATCTCGCACAATCACCTTTGAAATTTTTGGTACTTCCTTCATTCCATCTCCTTTAGAAACATAAACTGTACCTAATTGTTCTGTAAATCCATAGACATCTAAAATATTTTCTTTTTTTACACCAAAAACTTCCACTAAAGATTTATTGAATTTTTCTTTTGAAACTTTTTGATCATACAATTTTTTCCAACCGCCTATATGCATGATAGTGCAATTTCTCAAATCTAATTTTTCATCTCTTTTTTGCATTTCTAAAGCAACATTTAAGTACATAATGTAAGTGTATCCAAATAAAACAAATTTTTCGTTTGTTTTGTTAAATTGATTAATCAAACTCACAAATTTTTCGTAATCAATTTCAAGATTATTATTCATACAAAAATGTGATTTTGATGAGCCAATCAAAAAACCTCTAATAGCGGCACCACGTGCTGAGATTTCAAAGTCGTTTTTTTTCTCACTTGGATCAATGTCCATAATAAGATATGGCATTTTTTCTTTTCCTAAAAAATAAGACAGTATCCAGACAAGTGATCTCATTTGATTCTGCCTTGTATTTTTATCTATAAATATTTGGCTTGGGTTTTGAGATGTTGTCGCACTCGAGGTTAATTTTCTAACAATATATTCTTCTTTAACAGACTTAAGTTCATAGTCTTTAAATATTGTTACAGGTATATATGGTATATCTTCGAGACCAAAGTTTTGATTTATATTAAATTCCTTTTTATCTAATAGTCTTTTGAACGGGATACAATTTTGATATTGATGAATCAAATTTAATTTTAAAGAGTCTATTAATAACTCATTTTTTTTATCAATATCATAATTGAATGGTGATTGAGAAAAGAAATCTTCAAGATTAATCAATTATCTGCTCCAAAATACTTGTAATTTCTTCATCATTAATACTAATTGGTGATGTTTTAAAGCACATGTCATTTTTAATCTCATCAATTAAATCCGCATCAATTGATATATCATTAGAACTGATACTTTGAATATTCTTCTCTGAAATGAATGAATTAATAATACTAATTAACTCATTTATATCTTTTAATCCTATGGCTTTTGCAAAGGCATTAATATCAATATTTTTCTCATGATAAAACTTTAAAATATGAGGTAAGATAATTGTATTCAAGTGTCCATGGCCTAAATTTACCTTAGGACTAATGACATGAGATATAGCATGAATTATTCCAACAGATGTAGTGCTTTGTGCTAAGCCCGCCATGTATGAACCGTACAATAATTTTTCAAGGTTTATAAGTTTATTTTGCTCATTAAAAACATCACCTAAGCCATTAATTATATTTTTACAACTTATCAATGAAAGCATTTTTGAAAATTCATTCGAAATCTTTGAAAAATAAGATTCAAATCCATGACTAAATGCATCAATTGCAGTAGTAAGTAAAATTTTGTCAGGCAGTGCTTCACAGACTGCTGGATCAAGTATTACTAAATCTGGTACAATTAAATCAGAAACGATTGGTATCTTAGAAGAATTTTGCTCGAAAACGGCTACACCGTCACTTTCAGATCCTGATCCAACAGTAGTCGGTATTGCAATGAAATATGGTTTTTTTCTATTATTTTCAATTAAGGAAAATGGAGGAATTTTTTTAACTTCTCCTGAAACACTTTTTGCTATTAACAACTTAGCTGTATCAATAACTGAACCGCCTCCAATAGCAATAAATTCATCATAGCTAGAAAAATCTTCTAAATTTCTAATGTCATCTAGTTTTGGTTCCCTAGAATTTATTTTGTATAATTTTATTTCCGGAAACATTGCCTTAATTTTCTCAACAAAACCATTTTTTTCAGCTGAAGTCGAGTAAAATAATATAGGATTATTTAAATTTAGAAATTTAAGACGCTGCAAGCTTCCTTTTTTGATAGCTATTTCTTTTGGGAAAAAATATCTGGTAAAAAAATTTAGCATTTTAATACTCCTTTAATTCGTTTCTTAAAATTTTTCCGCTAGTAGTTTTAGGGATTTTATCAATATTAACAAAAGTCGAGGGAATTTTATAATACTCAATTTTGTTTTTCAAATATTTTTTTATTTTACTTACCAGTGATTGAAATGATTCTTCTGAACTAATACTAACAAAAGCTTTTATTTCCGTCAAATCATTTTTCCTGTTCTTTTCTTCAATACATGCAGATTCATTAATAAAAGAAATTTCATTTATACTTTTTTCTATTTCTAATGGTGAAACTTTCTTTCCTGCAATATTAATTAAGTCATCTTTTCTTCCTTCAAAGAAAAGGTACCCCTGATCATTCATATATCCATAATCACCAGTTCTGAAATAATCGCCATTAAATGATGCTTTATTACTACAGAAAATATATTTAGAAAAAAGATTTGTTCCTTTTATACATATTTCTCCTGATTCACCTTTAAAACATTCTTTACCATTGCTGTTAAAAATTTTTACTTCAGTTCCATAATTTTGTCTTCCAACTGAATCAGCAAATTCAATATCATCTTTAAAGTTCAAAAATGTTGATCTTGACGCTTCAGTCAAACCGTAATGCATGCATATATTAGTAAAGGGTAGAATCTTGGTTAAGGAAATTTTCTCTTCTTTAGTCATTGGTGAGCTTCCTAGCTCAATCATTTTAATCTGTGAAGAAAAATTTACTATTTTATCTTTAGATAACTTAATCAAAAATTGTAAACCAGCCGGTACAGAAGATATTACACTGCCTTTAAATTTTTCTAGGTGATCGTAAAACGCAATTAAATTGCCAAACCCGTTCAAAAATACAATTGTATTTCCAGTGAGTATTGAACACCTTACTCTCGCAAGTCCAAAAGAATGACTTAAAGGCATCATATGCATTTCAACATCTTCTTTTTTAAGTTTTGTAAAAAGATTTATATTTTTTGCTGTTTCGTAAATTACTTCATGTGATAGTAAAACACCTTTTGGTTCTCCTGTTGTTCCTGTTGTAAAAATTACTTCTGAGAAATCATTTGAAGTTATTTGATCAGCATTTTTAATAGTTTCACATTTTATACCTAAAATTTTTAGGTAATCTTTTTTAGAAAAATAAAAATAGTTTTTTTTAGCAAGTTTAGTGAATTTTTCTGGAGATTTTGTCAGTGGATCTATAAAGCATGTAATTTTACCTAACTTCTGGCAAGCAAAATATGCCGCTAAAGTAAATTCATTTTTCTCAGCATTAATAAATACATATTTTTTATCATTTTTTCCTAAAAATACGATGGTCTTCGAAATTAGTTCTAAAAAATGACCGTAAGTAATGGAGTCACCGTTAATTATTAAAAAAACTTTATTTTGAGGATGGGATAATAATGCCTCTATAAATTTAATTTTCATTTAATTTAAGAGCAGTCAATACCTTTTTTAGATAATATATCTTTT
>CETH01184444.1_pt1 | contig 10543 bp, 15 predicted proteins | sample 361461 | NCBI WGS metagenome assembly CETH01 (sample SAMEA2622695, study PRJEB7988) | marine metagenome | isolation source: saline water (ENVO:00002010), including
AAGATGATGTTGTAAATGCAGATAATGAAGCAGATGAAGAAAAAGAGAACAGCTAAACAGCCTCTTAGTAACATTTATATTTTTTTTGGTGAAAATTAATGCAAATAATAAGTGATTTGCACCAAATTAAGACCTCTATGGTTCGACCACATTTACCTTATGTAATGTGTTATGTTTTTGAAGATCGCTCTGGAAAAATAACCTTATTTGATACTGGTTTCGGCACAGACACAGCTTTTAGTGAGCTTAAAGATAAATTATATGACATTGGATATAAATTCACTGACATTGAAAATATAATTATTTCGCATACTCATCCGGATCATATGGGAATGCTCTCAAGAATCAGAGAAGTAAATCCAAGTTTTAAATTGATTATTTCAGAAAAAGAATACAACTGGTTAAGTTCTCGTCAAAATCGTGATTGGCAAACGTTAGGTAATCAATGGTTACAAAAACATGGTATGTCATTAGAAGAAATAAATAATTCAGAACAGGATACTCAGTGGAAAAATATTGAATGGCCTCAGTTAAAGAATCCTACTTTAGTTAATGACTTAGATATTTTACAATTTGGAGAATGGGAGTTTAAGTTTCTTGATACTCCTGGACATACTATTGGTCATTTATGCATGTATGAAGTCAATAAAAAAATAATGTTGACTGGCGATCATGTTTTGCCTCACATATCTCCAAATGTATCAGTGGATTTTGAAGGAAAAAACAATGATTCACTTATACAATATATTCATTCATTAGAAAAAATAGAAAATTATGAAACTGACATTGTTCTACCTGCACATGAATTTAGTTTTAAAAATTTAAAACAGCGTGTTAAAGAATTGCTCATGCATCATCAAGAAAGATTAAATGAGCATTTGATGTTATTTCAAGATAAATCTATGACAGCGGTAGATGTTGCTAGGGAAATATCTTGGAATACGGGATCTTTTGATAATTTTAATTTAATGATGAAAAGATCAGCAGTTGGAGAAACTGTTGCTCATCTTGAATATTTAGTAGCAAAAAATTCTCTAGAAAAAATAAATGGAGGGCATAAACAGGTTGTTTGGTCTTTACCATAATAGAAAAAAACAATGATTAGTAAATATTTCATTTTATTTTTAGCAAAGCAAATCAAGAGATTTCTCAGATTATTGAATTTAAGTGGCGGTACTGCTTTACCTGGCTTGTTAGTCGAGAGAATCTATCCTAAGGTACTGGAAGACATTTCAGTTAATTTTGCAAGAAAAATTATAGTTGTTTCCGGAACAAATGGTAAAACTTCAACAACAAATATTTTATCCAATATTTTTGTCAATACGGAAATTTCTGTAATTAGTAATTTTTCAGGATCAAATTTACAACGAGGAGTTATAAGCGCCTATATAGATTCATTAAATAACTTTGGTCAATTTATTGGCCATAACTCTGTAATGATTTTAGAAATTGATGAGGGAGTTTTACCAAAAATAGTAGAAAAGATTAAACCAGAGACAATTATTTTATTGAACTTATTTAGAGACCAATTAGATAGATATGGCGAAATAGAAAATATACGTAAAAATTGGTTGAATATTTTTGCTAAAGATATATTTTTGAACTCAAAACTTATCATCAATGCTGACGATTTTTTATTAGCTGATATAGCAAAAAGTTTTCAGGGTGAAGTATCATATTTTGGAATTGACGATCAACTTTTATCTGAAAAAAAAGATAATCGAACAGCTGAAATTAGTTTTTGCTATTGTGGAAATAAAATTATTCACAGTATGAGATATTACGATCATATAGGAAAATGGCAGTGTAGTTTTTGTGAAAATACTAGAGAAAAACCTGATGTTGTAGCAACTAATATTAATTTATCTAGAAATGGAATTAAATTTAATTTAATTTCAAACAAAGAAAGCAGATTTTTTGAATCTTCTTCTATTGGTCTATTTTCTGTTTATAATACAATTGCAGCATTTACAGCATTAATCAAACTTGGCCTTGATTTGGAGCAAATTAATCAAACATTTAATACTGATCATCAAATTTTTGGTAGACAAGAGATTTTTAATATTAAAGGTAGAAAAATTAAATTATTCTTAGTCAAAAATCCAGCTGGATTAAATCAAGTGATCGATTCTTTGATACAGGAGCAAAATATAAATGAAAAAAATCATCAACAAAAAATTAATTTATTATTTGCATTGAATAGTCGAATTGAAGATGGCAAGGATGTTTCATGGATTTATGATGCAGACTTTGAAGCTTTAGTCGATAATAGCGGAAATCTTGTTGTTTCAGGAGAAAGGCTTCATGATCTTGCACTAAGATTTACAATAGCTGGTGCAAAAAATTTTGAGGTAGAAACAAGTATAAAAAAATCAATAGCATCAATAATAAGTAAATCGGAGCAAGATTCTGATATCTATCTTTTGCTTACTTATTCAGCTATGATGGACTATAGAAAATACATTGCAAAGATTTCTGGGAGAAAGCCATTTTGGCAAAAACTTGCTAATGAATAAATTAAATATTGTACATCTCTATCCCGATTTATTAAATTTATATGCTGATCAAGGCAATATACGTACTTTAGAACATTATGCAAAAAAAATTAATATTGAGATTAATGTTAGTCATGTTTCATTAGATGAAAAGTTTCCAGATTTATGCGATCTGATTATTATTGGTGGGGGCCAAGACAAAGAACAGAAAAAAGTCGCCAAAGATCTTTTAAGACATTCAGATAAAATTACTAAACTCATTGATAACAATATTCCTGCATTAGCAGTATGTGGTGGTTATCAACTTTTTGGTAAATCATATAAAATTTCAGATGAGCTAACTTTAGAAGGTTTAGGAATTTTTGATTGTGTTTCAATTGCCTCTACTGGTGTCGAAAATAGGTTAACAGGAGATGTTTTATTAAGAACAGGTGATAAATTTGGAACAATTGTAGGTTTTGAAAATCATTCTGCAAGAACATATTTAGGATCAACTGCTAATCCATTAGGCTCTATAGTTAGTGGTTTTGGAAATAACGGTGTTGATGGCACAGAGGGTATAATGTACAAAAATGCTATAGGTACGTATTTGCATGGTCCTATTTTGCCAAGAAATGAAAAACTAACGTTATTTTTGTTAAAAAAATCATTAATAAATTTTTCTATTGATTTAGATAAATTTGAAATGATTCAGGAACCAGCTTCAGCCAATGCTTTCCTGCATGCTAAGAGAATATTATTATAAATTTGAGATTAATATGAATAAATTAAAATTATTTTTTTTATTAGTAATTATTACGTCAAATGCTGGGTGTAATTTTTTTGCTAGAGATAACTCTGTTACGATTTCTATAGAAGAGGATCAAAAGTCTGTTGAAACCGTTGTGGGTATCACAAAAAAACCAATGCAAAATGATGATAAAAAAAATCAAGAACAATATCCAAATAATTTTTTAATTCCAATTAAAGATGGATGCATAACAGATCGACCAGAATTATTACCTGGTTCACCAAGAACATACAGGAACGGTATTCATGAAGGTGTAGATTTTTATGATGGATTTTCTTGTACTAAAATTGATTTTGGTACAGAAATTTTTGCTGTTGATAACGGTGTTGTCTTTAGGGCAGATATAGGTTACATTGATCCACCAGATGCATTAATTGAATTGGTCAATGATCCAAATATAAAAAAATATACTTCAGAACAGAAACTCGACATATATCGGGGTCGACAAATTTGGATAGAGCATAAAAATGGCGTTGTTACAAGATATGCTCATTTGTCCGGAATTGCTGAAGATGTTAAGCTAGGCTCAAAGGTTATCAAAGGACAGCTTATTGGTTTTGTAGGAGATTCTGGAACTCCAGAATCTATTACAGCTCCAGGAACAGAAAATCATTTACACTTAGAAATTAGACAAGGTAAAGATTATTTAGGTTCAGAAATTCAAATAGATAAAATGCATCAATATTATTTATCTATTTTTGATCAGGAGTAAATTATGTTAAATTTTTATTTTACAATTAGTATTCCGCTTGATCCTGTTTTTATAAAATTAGGTAATTTTATTTTTACCTGGCATGGAATATTTATGTCCCTAGGAATGCTATTGGCTGTTTTTCTTTGCTTGCGTATTAAAGAAAAATTTAATTACAACGAAGACATGGTGTACAATACAGCTTTATTTGCTATCCCTTCTGGTATTTTAGGCGCACGCATGTTGTTTGTTTTTGAATATTGGTCATTCTTTTCTGAAAATCCTGGTAAAATTATTGCTTTACAAAATGGCGGTATTTCAGTTTGGGGAGGAATTATCGGTGGTTTATTAGGAGGGTTTTTGTTTGCATTTTTTCGAAAATATCCTTTATTAAAAGGGCTAGATTTAGCAGCTTTTGGTCTTTTACTAGGACAAGCAATTGGTCGAATTGGAGATTTAATTAATGGAGAACATTTGGGTTCTGCGACTGAAATGGCTTGGGGAGTTCTTTATACTGATGAAGATTCACCAGCATTCCTGCATTCATTAGCAACAGGGCCGCATCACCCTGCAACTACTTATGAATTAATTGGCGATCTTATAATTTTATTGTTACTGCTTTTTATACTATTTAAGCTTAAGCGAGATTTATTTAATGGGATTTATTTTTTAAGCTATCTTTCGTTATATTCAATTATGAGGTTTTTTGTTACGTATTATCGAGTTGATTCGAATTTTTTTCTTGATACAGAATTACGTATACCACAATTAGTGAGCATTGTTACATTAACTATTTTATGGGCTGGTGTCAGTTTTCTTTATTTTTCGAGGAAAAATCATAGAATTAAAGTATTACTAAAAAGATTAGGTAAATGAAAGCAATTATATATGTTCGCCAGGATTGTCATCTTTGTGAAGAAGCGATAAATTTTTTTAAAAAAAAGAAAAAAACAATCGAAATTGAAATTATTGATATCGACTTAAGTAAAGAATTAATTAATCAATATAATGACTATGTTCCAGTTATTCAATATAACAATCAGACATTTTATGCACCTCTTGATTACAAAAAATTAGAATTGATATAAATAATTATTTCTTAATAGAATGAGTAATTTTATTTATATTTCATTGCCATATAAGACATTTATGATAAACTTGATTAAATTAGTCATCAATATTTTAGATTGAAAAAATGCTTATAAGTTTGAAGTGTGATTATGCTATAAGAGCCTTAATGGAATTAGGCTCAAATAAGGATAATGTCCCAATACAGAAAAAAGAAATAGCTGCAACTAGAGACATTCCTGGTCCTTTTCTAGATCATATTCTTTCTGACTTAAGACGATCTGGCTTTATTAACAGTTTTCGCGGCCCAAAGGGTGGACATTTATTAGCAAAAAGCCCAAATAAGATCAATTTATTGGAAGTGATAAATAATATTGAAGGAGAAGTTGCATCTTTAGAACCTGATGATAGTTGTTGTCATAAGTGGGTTTGGGAAGAGCTTGATAATTTGATTGCAAATAAATTAAGCGCTGTATATTTATCTGATTTGTTAGATCGCGAAGAGCAAGATCGCTCAAGTGATATTTCAAATTATTCAATATAAGGAAAATACATATGAATCATTTATTAGCTAGCAACATTACTGAGTTAATAGGCAATACACCTTCAGTTCAATTACCTAATTCCTTCACAAAAAATCAATTTGAAGTTATTTGTAAATTTGAAGTGTTCAATCCAGGAGGTTCTATAAAAGACCGAATCGCACTTTCAATGATTAATGATGCAGAAAAAAAAGGAAAAATAAGAAAAGGTGATGTAATTATTGAACCTACAGCCGGAAATACCGGGATAGGTCTTGCAATGATTTGTTGTGTAAAGGGCTATAAATTAATTTTAACTATGCCTGATGATATGAGTATAGAAAGAAGAAAGATTTTGGAAAAATTTAATGCAGAAATTGTATTAACACCTGCTATTGAAGGTATGACAGGCGCTGTTTATATGGCAGAACAGCTCTGTAAAGAAAAAAAGTATTACATGTTGCAGCAATTTAATAATCGTGCCAACCCCGATATTCATGAAAAAACAACAGGTCCGGAGATAATAAATGTAACCCCTGATTTAGATGTTTTTATTTGTGGAGTAGGAACCGGTGGTACAATTACTGGAGTTGGTAATTTTTTTAAGAAGAAAAAACTCCCAGTTAAAGTTATTGCAGTTGAACCGAAGAATTCTGCTGTTTTAAGTGGCAAGAAACCTGGCAGGCATGCTATTCAAGGAATTGGAGCATCATTCTTCCCATCGGTTTTAGATAAAAATGTTTATGAAAAAGTCATAACTATTTCTGATTATGAAGCTCAAGAAATGTCTGATCGACTTGCAAAAGAAGCTGGTCTTCTAGTAGGAATATCTTCTGGTGCAAATGTAGCTGCTGCATTAAAATACGGTTTTGCAGAAAAAAAAGAACAAAAAATTGTGACAATATTATGTGATACCGGCGAACGTTATTTATCAACAGGAGAATAAAATGACTATAAACGTATACATACCTACACCTTTTGTGAAGTTTACAGATGGGCAATCAAATATTGTTGTTGAAAAGACAAATGTATTTGATGCTTTGCATGAAGTTGTAAATAATTATCAACAGATGGGGCAACTTATTTTTGATACGGAAGGTAATTTGCCTGAACACATAAATGTATATGTAAACAATCAAGCAATTGATTCATTGAATGGTTTAAAAACTAATTTGGAAGATGGCGATCAAGTAGCCATTATTCCTGCTTTGAGCGGAGGTTAATTATGAATAAAGCGGAAGTTTCTGATAATAATGCATCTTTCACACCTGATGAAGTGATGCGATATTCAAGGCATATGATTATGGATCAAGTTGGTCCTATTGGTCAAAGGAAGCTAAAAGATGCCAAGGTTTTAATTGTTGGTGCTGGTGGACTAGGTTCTCCGGTAGCGACATATCTTGCTCTAGGCGGTGTTGGGACGGTGGGAGTTGTGGATTTTGATGTTGTTGATTTATCAAATTTGCAACGACAAATACTACATAGAACTGAGGACGTCGGTAAACCTAAAATTGAATCTGCAAAAGAATCTTTGCTTTCCTATAATCCGAATATTGAAGTAAGAACTTTTGAAGAACCTCTTGTATCAGATAATGCATTTAGAATATTGGAAGATTTTGACATAGTTGTTAATGGTGCTGATAATTTTGCTACAAGGTATTTAGTCTGTGATGCTGCCTTTCTGGCTGGCAAAACGGTTGTGGATGGTTCTGTATTATTATTTGATGGTCAAGCAACTGTTTATAAACCAGGAAGTGGGTGTTATCGATGTCTCTATCCTGCGCCTCCACCACCTGGTTTAGTTCCTTCATGTGCAGAAGCTGGAGTATTGGGTGCTATGACAGGATTAGTAGGCTCAGTTCAGGCTACTGAAGTTTTTAAAGAAATTTTGGGAATAGGTGAAAATTTAATAGGTAGATTAATTTTAATTGATTCATTAAATATGGAATTTAGGATGATGAAAATTAAAAGGGATCCAAAATGTCCTCTTTGTGGCGATAACCCTACAATTAAAGAATTAATTGATTATGATCAATTTTGTGGTACTCCACCTGTTACTGCGTTGGATGCACAATCATAAATTAGATTAACTTGATTGTAATTATAGTTGGAATAGTATAAGTATTTAAATTAAGGAGATTCAATGACAGTAACAGTAAAAATGGCTGCAGTTATACAAAAACTCACAGATAATCAAAAAGAATTTACTGCTGATGGAAATGACATTTATAATTTAATATTAAATATTGAAAATAGATATCCTGGATTTCAATCTCAGATTTTAACGGAATCTGAAGAGGTTCATCAATTTTTAAATATATATGTTAATGATGAAGATATAAGGTTTTTAGCTGGACTACAGACAATTATTAATGCAGGAGATACTGTATCCTTTTTGCCAGCATTAGCTGGAGGTCAGTAGCTAATTATGAAGGTAGCAGATTCATTAGATGCTCTTATTGGAGACACCCCTCTTGTAGACATTACTCAATTAATTAATAAAAAAGGTGTCAATATTTATGCAAAACTAGAAGGCTTGAATCCAACTGGCTCTATTAAGGATCGTATTGCAAAATACATGATGGATACAGCTGAGAAAAATGGAACTATCAAACCTGGACAAACTATTCTTGAGCCAACATCTGGAAATACAGGAATTGCACTAGCATTGCAAGCTCGAATTAGAGGATATAACTTAAAAGTTGTTATACCAGAATCTGTTAGTCAAGAAAGATTTGATTTACTTCATTCATATGGCGCAGAAATAATTTATTCACCAGGAAAGCTTGGAAGCAATGGTGCCGTTGCTTTGTCTAAGGAACTTATAAAAAAGAATCCAGATTGGTTTTATCCTTGCCAATATGAGAATGAAGCAAATCCTTTGGCTCACTATGAAACAACTGCTCCTGAAATTATTAAACAGATGCCAGAAATAACACATTTTGTATCTGGGTTAGGTACAGGAGGCACCTTGACGGGTTGTGGGAGATTTTTTAAAGAGCAAAAAAATGAAATTAAAATTATTGCTGCGGCGCCACATCCAGATGACCTAGTACAAGGTCTTAGAAGCTTAGAAGAGGGGTATGTTCCGCCTATTTTTGACCCCAGCGTGTTAGATGGACAAATTGTTGTAGATTCAGAAACATCATTTGCCACAACAAAGAAACTAATGAATGAATTTGGAATATTTTCAGGAATTTCTTGTGGAGCTGTTGTCAGAGCTGCGGTTATGCTTGCTGAAAGAATTGATTCTGGAAATATAGTGTTAGTTCTTGCAGATGGTGGTTGGAAATATCTTTCAACGCAATTGTGGACAAAAGATTATTCAGAAATCAAAGAAAATGTTAAGGATGTTTTATGGTGGTAATGTTTGGAAATCAATAGTGATCATAGAAATACCCATTTATTTTAAAAATTTTATTATTGAACATGCTGAAAATGATGTACCTAATGAAGCATGTGGAATTATTCATTCCAAAAATGGTCAACCCTCAAGTATTCATAAAGTAACTAATAGGGCAAATAGTCCTTATAGATATGAAATGGATGGACTTCAACAATTAAATTTAGAAAAAATAAGAGATGAAAATGGTGAAAATCTTTTTGCAATTTATCATTCTCATGTTGCAACAGAAGCAAAACCATCACCAACTGACATTAGGATGGCTTTTTTCCCTCCCGGTTCTTTCAATTCTGAACCAATGTTCGATAATATTTATTATGTACTTGTATCATTGGCTCATGATAATGCTGATGTCAGATTTTATAAAATTAATAAAGGGCCATCAGTTGAAGAAATTACTGTTAAATTTGTATGAACAAAGATGTGATGCATAAAGTATATTTGTCTCTTGGATCTAATTTAGGTGATAAAGTATCAAATTTGTCTCGAGCTATCTCTAATTTAAAAGAGTCTAATATTACCATTGATCGTTGGAATTCCAATGATCAGGAATCAATAGGAATATCATCTATTTACGAAACTGAACATTGGTCAGAAGATTTAAATCAAAAAGATTATCCAAATTATTTCAATATTGCATGTAGGGTTATTACTTCAAATGGTCCTATTGATTTATTGAATGAAATTAAAATTATTGAAAAAAAGCTTGGCAGAAATCTAGAAAAAGAAAAAAATTCACCTAGAGAAATTGACATTGACATACTGTTTTTTGATCAAGTCATTGTTGATCAAAAAAATTTAATTATCCCTCATCCTAGATTATCTTTGCGAGCTTTCGTTTTAAAGCCGCTCTCTGAAATTGCACCAGATTATATACACCCTATTGATAAATGTTCAGTAACCGAATTATTTGAAAAACTTACGAATATAGAAAAAAATAGTGTAAAAAAAATTAATTATTCAATTAATGAAAATTAAATTAAAAAATTAGGTATACCATTATCAATTTCAAATGTGTTGTTACATGAAGCATTTTGACATTGTAGGGAACCTGAAATGATTTCATTCCCCTTTTTTTCACTTGATGTGAGGTTTAAAGATGACTTACATGTAGGACAAGCTAAAAAATTATTTGCTTCTTCTAACATAACCATTTATCCTTTGATTAATATTTAAATCTTAATATAGCATAATAATTTAGGGATAAAATAAATTGTATTCATTAAAGAATTCTAGAATAATTAATGAAAATAATTTGATAATTATTAAGCCTGAGAAAAAATCATTATATATAGCTTTTTTTCAATCAATGTTAGCAGCAATTTTCTTTTGGGTTCTTGTTCAGTTTAGTGATACTCTAAATTTCTTTTTTTTGACAATTGTTTTTTTATTGTTGTTATTTTTTGGTGGTTTAGCAGTTTTAGGTATGATTTATTCAATTTGGGGTAGTAAGGCTATTATTAATTGCAATATAAAAAAAATCATATGGCAGCAAGGTCTTTTTGGTCTAGGAATCGGCACTGAAAAAGTTTTAAATTTTAACAAAATTCAAAATATAGAAGTCTTTATTGATTC
>CETH01014059.1_pt1 | contig 10542 bp, 10 predicted proteins | sample 361461 | NCBI WGS metagenome assembly CETH01 (sample SAMEA2622695, study PRJEB7988) | marine metagenome | isolation source: saline water (ENVO:00002010), including
ATGTTTGAAGCCTCCATTTAATTGGATTAGTAGCTGCATAACCATATGGAGCGCTTAAAGTTGTTGCTCCAACTGCTCCTGCAGTAACCAAGCCAGCTTTTTTTAAAAAATCACGGCGTTTAGTTAATTTTGAATTATTTTTCATTTTTCCTCCAAAAAAACAATTAAAAAATTCTAGCTCTAATTTGAATAAAAGTCTATTTAATAAATTAGATAAATATTCATAAATTATAGTAAAAACTATTAATATTTTATAGTAGTGATGGTAACCAAGTAGCTATTTCAGGAAATATCATAACTAAGCTTAGCCCTAAACACATGACTAAAACAAAAGGAATAATTGATCTATAGATATCAATTAAAGTTATTTCACTTGGAGCCATAGCCCTCATCAAAAATAAATTATATCCAAAAGGTGGTGTCATATAGGCTATTTGGCAAGTTATAGTGTAAAGTACTCCGTACCAAATCGGGTCAAAACCAAGAGCTATAATTAAAGGAACGTAAAGAGGAGCTACAATTACCAACATTGCTGTATCGTCAAGAAACATGCCCATAAGTATGTATGATAATTGCATCATTATTAATACACCCCAAGGACTTAAATCCCATCTCTCAATAAAGAGAGTTTCAATAGCTTTTACAGCACCTATACCATCAAAAACTGCACCAAAACAAAGAGCAGCTAAAATGATCCACATAAACATACAAGATACCCCTAATGTTTTTCTAAGAGTTTTTTCAATTACCTCTTTATTTAATTTTTTCTTAAATCCTGCTGCAATTGTTGCACAAAGTGCGCCTACTGCCGAACATTCAACTAAACTTGCAATACCCATTAAAAATAAACCGGTCATTGCAAAAAATATAGCAAATGGAACAATGCCAGCTCTTAATAATTTTAATTTTTCTATATAAGGAATATCTCTTTCTTTTTTAGGTAATACTGGTCCAAGCTCAGGTTGAAATTTGCAACGTAAATAAATATATAGAATAAAAAGACTTGCCATCATTAATCCTGGAAAAACTCCTGCAAGCCAAAGTTTGCTAACGGGCTGTCTTGCTATCATGCCATATAAAACTAGAACTACACTTGGAGGAACTAAAATACCTAAGGAGCTCCCAGCTTGAACAACTCCAGTAATCATTCTTTTATCATAATTCCTTCTTAACATTTCAGGTAATGCTATCGTAGCTCCAATTGCCATTCCTGCTACGCTTAGACCATTCATAGCCGATATAGCTACCATCATACCCATTGTTCCTATTGCTAATCCACCCTTTATTCCACCAAAATAAACATGAAACATTTTATAAAGATCATTTGCAATTCCAGATTCTGAGATCATATATCCCATGTAGATGAATAAAGGTAAAGTCAGCATAGGATACCATTTGAAAAGTTTCCAAGTAGCTGTGTAAGGCATTTCTATTGCCCCATCTCCCCACAATAATAATGCAGCTGCAGCAGATACAAATCCAATTGCTCCAAAAACTCTTTGCCCAGTGAGAAGCATAAGTAACATTGTTACAAACATAAAAATTGCAATAAATTCATAGCTAAAATAGTCAGCTATCATTTAATTTTTCTCCCTGTTACCTTCGAAAAATCTTTAAAAATCATTGAAATTGATTGAAGTAACATCAACAAAATGCCAAAAAACATTATTGTTTTTATTGGCCATACATATGGAGCCCAAGCAGTAAATAATCTTTGATTTGTATCAATTGTATATATTAAACTTGTTATAGAACCTATTAATAAACAAACTAAATAAAAAACTAAAAAAATACTAGTAAACAAATCCATCTTTGCTTTGTTACGATCAGACAATTTACTGTAAAATAAATCCATACGAACATGGTCATTAGTAATCATAGAGTAGCCACCACCAAGCAAGTAATAACCTGTAATAATAAATTGTGCCATTTCTATAATCCAAATTAGTGGAATGTTTATTATATTTCTTGTTACAAATGATAGAACTAAAATAAACATCATCAAAAAAACTGTGTACATAGTTATTCTTCCAACTTTTATGCATAACCAGTCTACAAAATTTACATATAATGAAATTATTTTGGGCATAATAAATATTAATAAGTTATTTTATACATAATAAAAAATATATTAAAATATTTAAATTTAGAGAATTATATTATATTCTCCACAACCCATTTGTGAAAATGATGTGTGGGATTATCCATAACTGGAGAAAAATTTCCCCCATTGTAAATTGGTGATTTCCTTCCTGATTGCATACCCTCAATTATATTAAGATCTTCTGATTGTATACTATGCCAAAGATTATAATTTTGTTTTCTAAGAGATTTATATTTTTTTGAATTAGCCGCTTCTTCACCAACATAATATATTTCCATATGTTCCAATGTATATGATAAGTTTATAGGCTCTAGCCAATATGCATAATAGTGATCTTTATGTATACCAAGCATAACATTTGGAAAGAGTGCAACATACTCAGCAATTTTCTCATTTTTTTTAGGCCAATTTGGAAAGCATGGAAACTTATTATTCCCTTTAAACTTTGGATCATATACAACAGTTCCTTGTCCAGCAAATCTATTTGGTAAGCCCTGAATATGATAATGATCATCGATTTTTGAATATGCATTCAACCCTGGATGAACCCAAGGTAGGTGATAGCTTTCACAATAATTTTCTATTGCAAATTTCCAATTACAATTTGCTTTTAAAAGAAAATAACTAAAGTCTGGAGAATATCTTATCAATTTTTGATCTTCTTCTGGCCAAAATTTTTTCCATCTATCACTCAGAGGTTTAATATAAGTTTCAAAATTTTCTGCCTCGCCGGATATATTAATTAAAATCATATCAAGCCAAACAAATGTTCTGACTTCTTTTAAATTACTTTTTGATGGATCAAAATTTTTATTACTATGTTTATTCATACCTCCTAAATGAGGTGTAGCAGTCAGATTCCCTTTTAAGTCATAAGCCCATGAATGATATGGACATCTAATAACATTTTTAATATTACATTTTTTTTGAAGTAGTTTGTATCCTCTATGGCTACACACATTGTGAAAAACTCTGATTTTAGATTTTTTATCACGAAGAATTATTAATGGAATTCCTAACAAATCAAATGGCTTTGCATCACCTATATTAGGAAGATTGCTAGCAACGCCAACAACAACCCATTTTTCTTCAAAAAGCTTTTTTCTTTCGATAAGGCTGTATTCTTCATTTAGATAGCATTCATTAGGAAGACCATGAGCTTTTTCAATTGAATTTGAAACCACTTCTAATTTTTTTTTAGGAATTATATCATAAATACTTTTCATATTTTTCAAAAGAAGATAATCATTAAAATATAATTATATCAAGAAATTTAATTATTAAAATTATGAATTTAATAGGAAATAAAAATTATCAGAGACGGATAGGTCCAAAAATTGGTGAAAAAAATGAACCAATTGCTAATCAAGAATCTTTCAAACCTAGGTTATATGAAGATAAAATCGATTTTGATCGGATGCGAATGTATAGATTAAATAGGGTAAGAGATCAGCTTGTTAAACATGATGTGGGGGCATGTATTTTATTTGATCCAATTAATATACGATATGCTACAGATACTAGAAATATGAGTTTATTTGCTATGCACATAATGACAAGATATCTTTTTGTACCAGCTAGCGGTCCTGTAATTCTATTTGAGTATCCAAAATGTGCAAATTTATCAAAAGATTTTTGCACAGTTGATGAAGTTAGATTTGCAGAAACTTGGGATTATTTTTCTGCAGGTGAAAATTTAAATAGAAACGCAAAAAGATGGGCAAACATAGTTGATGATTTGATGAAAATGTATGTGTCTGAAAATAAAGTTTTAGCAATTGACACTATTGATCCTGTAGCTATGGAATCATTAACTTCTAATTTTTCTTATAAAATAATTCATGCCCAAAAATTTATGGAAACTGCTAGATGCATAAAATCAGAAGACGAAATTATGTGCATGAGGGCTTCTCTTAAAACAGCAGAGAAGGGAATTTCAAAAATTTATGAAGAATTAAAAGCAGGAATAACTGAGGAAGAATTGTGGTCATTTCTTCATAAAACTAATATTGAAAATGGAGGAGAGTGGATTGAAACTAGATTGCTAGCCTCAGGTCAAAGAACAAATCCATGGTTTCAAGAATGTAGCAATAGAATAATTCAAAAGGGGGATATTGTAGCTTTTGATACTGATATGGTTGGGCCTTACGGTTATTGTGCAGATATTTCAAGGACTTTTGTAGAGGGCCATAAATTAAATGACAAACAAAAGAGATTACATGATCTAGCGTTAGAAAATATAAAACATAATGAAAAAATAATCAAAAATGGTACAACTTTTTTAGAGTTTGCAGAAAAAGCTTGGAAACTTCCAGAAAATTGTTTTGATAACCATTATCCCTGTCAAGTACATGGAGTGGGAATGTGTGATGAATATCCTTGTATTTCTTATCCGAATGAAGATTTTAGTAATGGAGATTTTAGCGGAATATTTCAAAAGAATATGATTATATCTGTAGAGAGTTATATAGGAGAAGTTGGAGGTAAAGAGGGTGTAAAATTAGAAGATGAGTACTTAATTACAGATAATGGATTAGAACTATTGAGTTCTTACCCCCTTGATAAGGTATAATTTTAAAGAATTTTTGCAATACACAACCATGAATCAACTTTTTTATTTATTATATATGATGATTTAAGGAATTTTAATATTTTCCAAATTTTTTTATTTGATAATTCTTTAATTTTTTCATCAAATTTATATTTAAAATAAATTCCTTCATTGATAGTAAAACAAATTATCCCATCTTTTTTTGTAATTCTTATAAATTCATTTAATGTATTTGCTTTCACATGCCCATAGGTAAATGTCCCTACACAAATTACAGTATCAAAACTGTTGTTTTTAAAATCAAGTTTTTTATTTAAATCAATAAGTTCTAAAGATTTATATAATTTTTTTGGAACTAAATTAAGCATACTTTTAGAAAAATCTGCTCCTATTGTATTTGTGAATCCTTTTTTCATTAACTCAACCCCAACTAAACCTGTACCACAACCAGCATCTAGGATTTTTTGCTTCTTGTTTTTTGTAAATTTGCTAAAGAGATTAACAGTATTTTTTGGAGCTACATATTTCCAATTGATCATATCCTGATTGTATTTATTGTTAATTGTCCAATTGTCATAATACTCTATCATCTTTTTTTTTGATGAAATTTTGTAAATTGGGATTTTGTTATCAATGTTTTTTTTATTCATATTATAATTAAAAATTTAGCTAGTAAAAATCCAAATTGCTGTAGCAAGTAAAAACAAACTTAAAGTGTAATTAATTATTTTTCTTTGTACATCATTATTGAAAAGTTTTAATAAAAAGTTTCCCAAGAAAATCCATATTGATATAGCTATTATTGTCATCCCTCCCATAATTGAAACAATTGCAAATGTTTCTAATAAAAAGTTGTAATTATAATTTGTAAAAATAACTGATGTCGTTGATGCAAATACATAAAGTTTTGGATTCATAAATTGAAACAAAAAGCATTCAAAAAAATTTATTTTTTTAACATTTTGTTGATTTTTTGAGATTTTGAATTTTGATATTTGATACGCTAAATAAATTAAATAGATACATCCAAAAACTTTAAGTATGCTTTGTATGATTGGAAACTTTAGGAGTATAGACCCTAGACCAATGCAGCATAATAATTGAATTAAACTAACTCCAATTGTTGCAGCTATAGGAATATGTAAAGAATTTTTTATTCCGAAATTATAACTTGTATAAAATGCAATTGTATTATTTGGACCTGGCGTAATTGCAGCTATAAATACGTAAATAATTAGTTGAGGAATGTAATCTATCATTAGACAGTTTATATAGTTAATATTACCAAAAATAACTCAATATTTTAGAAATAGTTTCAAAATTGTTTTGAATATGTAAGATTATATAGTAAGCTAAATATATGGGAATTATTACAGATGTTATATTACCATTGGCTTTAGCATTCATAATGTTTTCTCTTGGTTTAGGTTTGACTGGGGAGGATTTTTTGAGGGTTGCAAAACAACCTAAAGATTTTTTCGTAGGGGCTTTTTCTCAAATAATTGCACTTCCATTAATTGCATTATTATTAGTAAGCTTTTGGCCATTGAGCCCCGAATTGGCAATAGGAGTAATGATAATTGCTGCGGCACCAGGAGGTGCAACTTCAAATATTCTCACTTCTTTTGCAAAGGGGGATGTTGCTTTATCAATCTCTCTTACAGCTATTATAAGTTTGCTATGTGTTTTTACTATTCCTTTTATAATCATTACATCAGTTGATTTTTTATCTACAGATATTGGGAATCAGAATATTAATTTAATGGATATTGCCTTGAGCATGTTTCTTATAGTTACTGTTCCAGTGCTTTTAGGAATGACCTGCAAGAAATTTTTATCTAAAACTTCTTTATCTTTTGAGCCATTAGCAAAAAAAATTTCAGCAGGATTATTTGTTTTAGTATTAATGGGAGCAATCCTATCCGAAAGAGAAAATATAGTTTCTTATTTTTCACAAGCAGGTGCAATAACTTTAGTATTAAATTTAATTATGATGAGTTTTGCATTCTATATAGCTAAATTATTGGGTTCAGGTAAAAAACAAAGAAAATCGATTACTATAGAATGTGGCTTGCAGAATGGAACATTAGCAATTGTAGTTGCTACTTCAATTTTTGGAGGAGGGGTTTATCTAATCCCAGCAGCAACGTATAGTCTAATAATGTTTGCAACGTCTTTAATATTTGTTTATCTAGTTAGTAAAAATATATAATTTATAAAATTAATATTGATCATGAGAAATATTAAATTGATCTCAGCTAACTGTTGTGGTGAAGTAGGCGATGTAATAATTGAAGGTGTTGAACCACCGCCAGGTAAAACTCTTTTAGAACAATCATATTTTTTAAAAAAAAATAAAAAATTATGGGAATTTATATTGAACGAGCCAAGAGGTGGTGTTTTTAAACATGTTAATTTACTTGTTCCTCCTAAAAACCCCAAAGCTGATATGGGTTTTATTATAATGGAACCAATGGACTTACCTCCAATGTCTGGAAGTAATTCTATTTGTGTAGCTACTGTGCTTTTAGAAAAAAATATTATTCCAATTAAAAATTCAAATATGAAGATAACACTTGAAGCTCCAGGAGGATTAATAGAAGTTGAAGCAGAATGTGAAAATCAAAAAGTAAAAAAGGTATCTATTACTAATTTACCCTCATTTGTGGTTGATTTAGATAAAAACATTTCAGTTCCTGGATTAGGTGATTTAACAGTAAGTACAGCTTATGGAGGTGATAGCTTTGTTTTAGTTAATAATTCAGATATAAATATAGAAATAAAACCAGAAAACGCAGATAAAATAGTTGATATTTGTTCAAAAATAACAAAATCAGCTTCAGAACAGTTAGGTTTCAAACATCCGCAATTAGATAATTTAAATTATATTTCTTTTTGTATGTTAATGGATAAACCATTTATCAATTCTCTTGATAATCTGGAAGGTAAAAACACAGTATGTATTAGACCAAAAAAACTTGACAGATCTCCATGTGGAACTGGTAGCTCAGCAAGGCTTGCGTATATGTATAAAAAAAACCAAATTAAAATTCAACAATTATTTGAGTCAAAATCGATATTAGGGACTTCTTTTGAATGTTATATAAAAGAAGAAATTGCTATTAATAACATTAAAGCAATAGTGCCAGTTTTAACTGGCCAAGCTTGGATAACAGGTGAACAAACATTATATTTAGATGAAAATAATCCCTTTCCTCAAGGCTATCGCTTAACTGATACTTGGCCATCAATTTAGAGAGTAAATTTTTATGAATAATCAAATATTAGGATTTATAGGAGGAAGTGGTTTGTATGATATAGATTTTATAAAAAACAAAAAAGCTATTTCAATAAGATCTTCTTTTGGAAAACCATCGGATAAAATCATAGAAGGTAAAATTGGAAATCAGAAAGTATATTTTCTTTCACGTCATGGTAGGGGACACAAATTGTCACCTCAAGAAATAAATTATCGAGCAAATATAGAATGTTTAAAAAAGTGTAATGTTACCGATTTAATTTCTCTATCTGCTGTAGGCTCTTTGAAAGAAAAATTATCTCCAGGAACATTCGTAATTGTTGATCAATTTATTGATAAAACACAGCTAAGAGAAAAAACTTTTTTCAAAGATGGAATAGTTGCTCATGTTCCAATGGCAAAACCAACTTCAAAAATTTTAATGAAATTATCTTTAAAAGTTTTAAAAGAATTAAATATAAGAAATCAATATATGGGGACTTATGTAGCAATTGAAGGTCCTCAATTTTCTACAAGATCAGAATCCCTTTTATATAAATCTTGGAATGCAGATGTTATTGGGATGACTAATATGCCAGAAGCAAAATTAGCTAGGGAAGCAGAAATGAGATATTGTTCAATTTCAATGGTTACTGACTATGACTGTTGGCATGATAATTTTGAATCTGTTGATGTTGAAATGTTATTAAAAAATTTAAAAAATAATAGTGAAAATGCTCTAAATTTTATTAAAAAATTTACTTATCTTTATTCGAAAGGGATTGATTTTGGAGCTGACAATACTTCTTCTATTTTAAATAATTCAATAGTTACACAAAAAAAATATTGGAAAAAAGACACTAGAAAAAAATTAAAAACAATTTTAGAAAGATATAATAAAGATAATAAATGAAAGTAAATAATAAAAATATGCAAACAATATGGATGGATAATAATTCTGAAAATATCAAAATTATTGACCAAAGACTGCTTCCATTTGAATTAAAAATACAAGAATTAAATAGTCTAAAGGACGTAATTTTCGCCATAAAAGAAATGCAAGTAAGAGGAGCGCCATTGATTGGTGTTACAGCGTCATATGGAATGTATTTATCTTCAAAAATTGACAGCTCTTATGAAAATTTAATTAAAACTGGTGAAGAATTAATTAATACTAGACCTACTGCAGTTAATATAGAATGGGCAGTAAAAAAAATTTTAAATAAAATTAAAAATCAAAGCAAAGAAAAAAATACTGATACTATTTTAAATCTTGCAAATCAAATAAGACAAGATGACATAAATGCTTGCAACAATATTGGCAATAATGGCTTTGAACTTTTAAACGAAATTTATGATAAGAAAAAAGATAAAGTAAATGTTTTAACTCATTGTAATGCAGGTTGGTTGGCCACTGTAGATTGGGGTACAGCATTAGCTCCAGTATATAAGGCACACAGAAAAGGAATTCCTCTTCATATATGGGTTGATGAAACAAGACCTAGAAACCAAGGTTTTAATTTAACAGCTTGGGAATTAATGAATGAAGGGATACCTTGTTCACTGGTTGTAGATAATACTGGAGGACATTTAATGCAAAATAAAATGGTAGATGTTTGTATTACAGGCACTGATAGAACTACAGCAACGGGTGATGTTTGTAATAAAATAGGCACTTATCTTAAAGCATTAGCAGCAAAAGAAAACAATATTCCTTTCTATGTTGCGGCACCAATTTCGAGTATTGATTTTTCAATGAACGATGGTATTAATCAAGTTCCTATAGAAGTAAGAGATTCAGAAGAAATATCATATATGACAGGTTTAGACAAAGAAGGAAAAATTACAAAAATAAGAACAACACCAACTAATTCAATATCTGTAAATTATGCTTTTGATGTAACTCCCGCAAAATTTATTAATAAAATTATAACTGAAAAAAAAGTTGTAGATGCAACTAAAAACTCAATATTATCTTTATTAGAATAATGAAAAATAATTGGAATCCAAAAGAATCAATAAGATATATTAATGAATACAAAAAGAAAAAGATAGATAAAAATCTCGCGTTAAGAATATATTCAACTCATTTACTCGGAAGAGAAAAAAACTTAGTTTTACATGGTGGCGGCAACACATCGTTAAAAGGCTATCTTAGAAATATTTCAGGAAAAATTATTGACGTTATATACGTAAAAGGTAGTGGCTGGGATATGTCTAATCTAAATGAGAATGGTATGCCTTGTTTAGAGTTAAAACCATTGCTGGAGGTGGAAAAATTAAAAAAACTAGACGATAAAAATATGGTTAACTATCTCAGAAAAAATTTAATTGATACCACTTCTCCAAATCCATCTGTTGAAACTCTTTTACATGCTTTTTTACCCCATAAATATATAGATCATACTCATTCCTCAGCTATATTGAGTATAGTAAATCAAAAAAATTCAAAAGCTTTATGCAATAAGGTTTTTGGAAAAAAAATTTCTATTGTTCCTTATACTATGCCAGGGTTTGAATTAGCTAAAAAAGCTAAACAAGAATTTAATAAAAATAAAAGTATAGAATGTATGATATTATTAAATCATGGAATATTTACTTTTGGTGAAAGTGCAAAAGAAAGTTATGATCGAATGATTAAATATGTGA
>CETH01027918.1_pt1 | contig 10539 bp, 10 predicted proteins | sample 361461 | NCBI WGS metagenome assembly CETH01 (sample SAMEA2622695, study PRJEB7988) | marine metagenome | isolation source: saline water (ENVO:00002010), including
ACAGATGCTGTAATAACAGTTCCTGCATATTTCAATGATGCAGAAAGACAGGCAACTAAAGAAGCGGGTCAAATTGCTGGTTTAAATGTACTAAGAATAATAAACGAGCCAACTGCAGCTGCTTTAGCTTACGGCCTAGAGAATAATGAAGATCAAAAAATTTTAGTTTATGACTTAGGTGGTGGAACATTTGACGTTTCAGTATTAGAAATTTCTGAAGGTGTTTTCGAAGTTAAATCAACATCTGGCGACTCAAAACTTGGTGGAGATGACTGGGATGAAAGAGTGATGGATTGGTTAGTTGAAAAATTTAAGTCTTCCACAGGAATTGATATTTCTGGGGACAAGATGGCTATGCAAAGAATAAAAGAAGGTGCTGAAAAAGCAAAAATAGAACTTTCCTCTACAACTGAAACGGAGATTAACTTACCTTTTATTACAGCTAATGATTCGGGACCACAGCACTTACTTGAAAAGCTATCTAGGAGTGAGTTTGAAAAAATAACATCTGATCTTGTAGATAGAACAAAAGATCCAGTAAATAAAGCTGTGGAAGATGCAGGATTGTCTTTTTCTGATATTCAGCACATCATTCTAGTTGGTGGATCAACTAGAATTCCATCAGTTCAAACGGTTGTAAAGTCTATGACAGGAAAAGACGCATCAAAAGGTGTAAACCCAGATGAAGTTGTTGCTTCAGGTGCTGCTATTCAAGCTGGTGTATTAAAAGGTGATGTAAAAGATGTATTGCTTCTTGATGTTACTCCTCTAACTCTTGGAGTTGAGACAAAGGGTGGCATAATGACCAAAATGATTGAAAGAAATACAACTATACCTACTAAAAGATCTGAGACATTTTCAACTGCAGATGATGGACAGACTCAAGTAGAAATTCATGTACTTCAGGGAGAAAGAGAGATGGCTTCTGGGAATAAATCATTAGGTAAGTTTAATTTAACTGATATCCCTTCTGCTAAAGCTGGTACACCACAGATTGAAGTTACTTTTGATATTGATGCTAACGGAATTGTTAATGTTAACGCAAAAGATCTTGGAACTGGTAAAGAACAAGCTATAACAATAACTGGTGGTACTGCGCTTGAAGAAGATGAGATCGAAAGAATGGTTAAGGATGCCGAGGAGCATGCAAATGAAGATGCTAAAAAGAAAGAGCTTGTTGAAACAAGAAACTTGGCTGAAAGCATGGTTACATCTACAGAAACAATGCTTGAAGAGAATAAAGACAAAGGTACTGATGATGAAATTAAATCTATTAATGAAAGTAAAGATAGTTTATCAAAAGTCCTTGAAAATCAAGATGCAAGTCTTGATGAAATAAAGAATTCTATAGAGGAACTAACTAAAGCTAGTCAATCATTTGCCGAAAAACTTTATGCTGAAGCCCAACAAGAAAACCAAGCTAATGAAAATGAAGATTCTGATGGTGATGTTGTTGATGGTGAAGTCGTAGAAGAAGATGAGTAAAAAAAAGTCATCATCTATTAAAAAAGATGATGAAAAAAATATTGATACCTCTGAAGAACAAGAATCTGCATCTATACCTTTAGAAGATTACGAAAAAATAAAAGACGACTATTTAAGACTTGCTGCAGATTTTGATAATTTTAAAAAAAGAACTGAAAAAGATAGAGAAAATCAATTATTAGGGTCTCTGTCAATTATATTGACTGGACTCTTTCCACTGATAGATAACTTTGAAATAGCAATGAAGCAAGCAGAAGCGCCAAAAGAACTTGAAGCATTGTATAAATTAGTTCTTACTTTCCTCGAAAATTTAAATATAACGGAAGTGCCAGGAGTTGGTGAAGCATTTGACCCTTCATATCATGAGGCAGTAGAACACTCAGGAGAAGGTGAGAACCAAATAGTTGAAGAAGTTTTACGAAAAGGTTATAAATTAGAAGATAAATTAATAAGGCCAGCAATGGTTAAAGTTCAAAGTGAATAGAGACTGGCTAGAAAAAGACTTTTATGCCACACTTGGTGTTTCAAAAGACGCAAGCAATGAAGACATTAAAAAAGCATACAAAAAACTAGCAAGAGAAAATCATCCCGACCTCAATCCTGGGGACACAGAAGCGGAAAAAAGGTTTAAAGAAATATCAGAAGCTAGTGCTATCTTGTCTGATGAAGGCAAACGTCAAGAATACGATCAAGTTAGAGCAATGGGTGCTTCTGGATTTTCAGGATTTTCTGGTGGCCAAGGCTTCAATGTAGATATTGGAGATATATTTGGAGATATATTTGGATTTGGAGGTTCTGGTAGAAGAAAAGGTCAGACATATCAGACAAATCTTACTATCTCATTTACTGATGCCGCATCAGGAATAGAAACTAATGTGCCTTTAAGAAAAGAAGTTATATGTGAAGACTGTAGAGGAAATGGATCGGAAAATGGAAGCGCGTTTCATACATGTAATATCTGTAGTGGAAGTGGGCAAACAGCATCTAACCAAGGTTTCTTTTCTTTTGCCCAACCTTGTTCAGCCTGTAAGGGTCAGGGAAATGTAATAGATAAAGAATGTAAAGCTTGTAGAGCCCAGGGATCAGTAATAAAAAATGAAACTATCAAAGTTAAAGTTCCGGCTGGTGTTGATAATGGAACTGTAATTAGACTGCGAGGTTATGGAGGGCCTGGGGATGCTGGTGCTCCAGATGGTGACTTATTAGTCCAAGTAGGAGTAGAGCCTCATAAATTTTTTAAACGAAATGGTAGTGATTTAGTATTAGAAGTTCCTCTACTTTTTTCTGAAGCTGCACTTGGTGCTACAATAAAAATTCCGACGCTTGAAAAAATAGTTAACTTAAAAATCCCCCAAGGTACACCAAGTGGTAAATCTTTCAAGATAAAAGGAGAAGGCATTTCTCCTCAAGGTAGAAGATCTGGAGACCTATATGTAAGAGTTGCTATAAAACCTCCTTCCAAATTATCAAGAACTGGAAAGAAGAAACTAGAAGAGTTTAGAGATGAAGGATATGAAGGGGCTCCAGAGGAATACAGAGGATATTTATATGAATGATAAAAAAACAGTTTCTTTGTACTTTATATCAGTAGCATCAACTTTATCTGGCATCCATCCACAAACAATAAGAACGTACGAAGAAAAAGGATTAATCAAACCTTATAGAACAAAAGGGGGTACAAGAAGATATTCTCAAGAAGATGTTGATAAATTAATACAGATTGCAAACCTTTCTCAAAGAGGGATAAATCTAGATGGTGTGAAAATTATTTATGAAATGAGAGACAAGATAGAAGAAATGCAGGAAAAAATTGAGTTTCTTCAAGAAGAAATTAATAGCGAGAAATCAGACAGGGTTAAAAAAGAGAATGAAATACATAAAAGCTACAAAAATGAAATCGTTAAAAAGTCCAATAAGGATTTACGAAAAAAAATATAAATTTTAATCTTCTTCTTCTTCGTAACTTTTATTAAACATCCAGACAATAGTGTATGTTAAAGCTAACGCAAAAATATAATAATTGAAACTAGGTATGTCCTGAATCCCTAAATTAAATATTCCATCAATTATGGCAGTAAATACTCTTAATAATATTCCAGACCAAATTAATCTCCATATATTAAACTTTTTAAAGAATCCGATAATATTTCCACTATCCATAACTTAAATTTTACTTTAATTAAATCATTATTAGTTAATAAAAAAAGGTGTTTAGATAAAAAAACTAAATGATTTAATATTCTTTAAATGAATAAAAATTCACGTATAACAAATCTCGACTTCATCAGAGGCTTTGCTGTTCTTGGGATACTTGTAATAAATGTAATATCATTTGGCTTACCTATTACAGCTCTATCTAATCACTCCGCTTATGGTGCGGAAAACTTATTAGATTGGGTTGTTATTGTGATCTCTTCAGTGTTTTTTGAATATAAAATGATGGGCTTATTTTCAATGCTTTTTGGCGTTGGACTTATGATTTTTCTTGATAATGCAAAACAAAAAGTTAAAAGGCCAAAGTTGCTATCTTTTTGGAGAAATTTTTTATTACTTTTATTTGGCATCGCTCATTTGTCAATTTGGGAAGGTGATATTCTCATAATATATGCTTCATGTGCTTTTTTTATTATTTTATTTCCACAGATCCAAAATAATAAAATAACAATATTTTTTATCACATTTTTAGTTTTTATAGACCTTTTACTGATAAATTATGTTGGTTCTTTATATGATGCTTCTGGAAATTTAATTTTAGAAGAAGCCTGGGTAGTTGCTGCAAGTGAAGGCGGTTCTTTAAATTTAGGAAAGTTATGGTTTCCGGAAGAATCTGAGTGGGGAAATATATTTGGACTTTTATTTATTTTAGATGGTGGCAATAGAGCAATGACTTTAATGATTGTTGGAATTTTACTGTACAGATTAAACATAATTCAAGGAACTAGAGAGCTTAATTTTTATAAAAAATTGATGTTTTACGGATTTGGCATAGGTTTACCTTTTTCAATTTATAGTATTTATTTACTTATTTCATCTGAATATAGTGCTGCAATTGCAATTACAAGTAAGCTCTGGCTTACTCTCTCAGTAATTCCAATGGTGGTTGGTTATGTTGGGTTGTTGACAATCATGAATATAAAACTTAGAGAAAGTATTTCAACTAGAGTACGTGCATGCGGGAAGATGGCATTTACAAACTATATAACCCAAACATTGCTTGGAGTATTTGTGCTTGGTGGTTTGTTCGGGATTGGGGCTTTCTCAAGGTCGCAGTTAGTTATATATATACTTATCGTTTGGAGTCTACAAATATATTGGTCAAAACCTATTTTAGATAGATGGCAATTTGGCCCACTTGAATGGTTCTGGAGAAAACTAACTTATTTCTTTATTTAGTTGTTGTGTTTATCGATAAAAGATCTAATTTTGTTTTCTAGAATAGGCAAGGTTATTCCACCGTCACATAACACTTCATCATGAAAATATCGGATATCAAACTTTTCACCAAGCTCGTTTTCAGCTTGCCTTCTAAGTTCTTCAATTTTTAATTGCCCCATTTTATATGCACAAGCTTGCCCAGGCCATGCAATGTACCTATCAGTCTCAATATTTGAATTAATCTCTTCAATAGGTGAGTTCGATCTAAAGAAATCAATAGCTTGATCTCTTGACCAGCCTAAGCCATGCATTCCTGTATCAAGTACTAAGCGACACGCTCTCCAGGCATCGTTTCCAAGCCTTCCTAATTGCTGAACATCATTTGAATAAAGCCCCATCTCATTTGCTAACTGCTCAGAATATAAACCCCAACCTTCAACAAATGCTGTTGATGCTGTATATCGTTGAAAATCTGGAACACCTTGTAGCTCAACCGCAATTGTTCTATCAAGATGATGCCCAGGTATTGCTTCATGAAAAGCTACACTCTCAGCTTCAAACACACTTTTTGTCTCAGCTTTATAGGTGTTCAAGAAGTAAGTACCATCCCTAGATCCGTCTGGCAATGGTGGAAAGTAATAGGCTGGAGGTGCATGTTTTTCTGATTGGGTCGGTACTGGTAGTACCTTGCAAGGCGCTTTAGGGAATACAGTAAACCACTCTCCAAGAGGTTTATAGGCCCTCTCAATAGTATCTTCTGCTAATTGGAGCATTTGTTCCTTACTCTCATATCTCATGGAAGGTTCGGTTTGCATTTTATGAAGTACATCTTCAGGTTTTTCAACACTATCAAAAACTTCCTTTCCTATTTCAAGAAATTCTTTTTTAAGTCTTTCAATTTCCGATAGCCCAATTTCATGAACTTCTTTTACTGTTGTATCTTTATGTCCGGTATATTTTCTTAGGCTTCTTAAATAAACCTCTTCTCCGCCATCAATCCACATAATTCCAGGGTTTTCATCAGTTCTCCCCTTTGGTAAATGCTCAACTCGTAATTGATCTAGATAGTTCATTACACTTGGACGAACATATTTTTCTATTACTTCCTTTGCTTTTTCTTTCCATTCTGAAGTTTCTTTTTCCGTTATAGTTGGAGCAAAATTGACTAACAATAGGGGGTCGCTATCTAAAGATGTCTCCAAGTAGCTTTCAAGTTGGTCGATACTTCTGTTCAGGTTTCTTTGTGTAGCGACTCTATTGTTCTCGAGGCCTTTTTTTTGAACATCTGAAATCTGACTATAAAATCTTTGGTATAGTTCCAATCTTTTTAAAAGCATGTCTGCAGACTCAATATCAGGTATAAACATTTGCTGGTTGTAGTCAATTAAGAAGCCCTCGAAGCCTGCAACTCCTGCTGAAAATTCCCAACTTTTATCAATCAGTGAGTCGCTATTTGAGTCTAAAGCGAATTCAAGCATCCCATAAGTCACTTTTTCTTTACTACTCAACGAATTAAAATCTAACTCATTTAATCTCTCTTTAAAATTTTTTACTTTTTCACTCTCATTTTTAAATTTTTCTTCAGTTAATTCTTCGATTTGATCAAAATATTTTTTATGGCCTCTCATAATTGCTGAAGTTGGTGATGATACAAGAGATTCTTGGAAAAAATCTTCTGCTAATTGCGCTAAATCTTTATCACTCATTTTTTGCCTCCCTAAGTTCGTCTAGCTCTTGATCTATTTCTTCAAGTTTTATTAGAACATCATCTAGTGTAGTTTGTTTATCTCCAAAATTAGACATAAAGTAAGCAGAAACTGCTGCAGTTAGTGTAGCTATAAAACCAATACCTAAAATCATTAACGTGCTTGCAACTATTCTTCCTAGTGTTGTGTAGGGAGTTATATCCCCATAACCTACAGTAGTTATTGTTACTAATGCCCACCAAATTCCGTCTGCAAAAGTTTTGACCTCTGGTTCTGCAATATAAAACAAAAATCCAAAAAATATAATTAGAAAAATTGTTGCATAAACAATGAACCTTAGTCCTCTACTGTTAAAAATCGTTTTTATTGCTGTCCCAAATCGAGCAAGAACAGCAGCTAATCTAAACAATTGAAAAAATCGCAAAAGCCTAGGGAGTCTTATAAACCTTAAAAATCTTGAGGATTCAAAACCTTGTGGTACAAATGGAATGGAGACAACAACAATGAAAAGTTCTAATTTGTGATTGTAAACATACTCTTTTTTATTTTCTGAAAGAAAAAATAGATGAAAATATTCTAATAAAAATATAATCCAAATACCCCAATTTACATAGTTAGCTACTTCTTTAAATGGTGAATCTGAATACTCAATAACAATTACTGGTATTAAAAGTATCACAGCAATAAGAACTGGTATCTCATAAAACTTCTCAACTCTTAAATACTTTGCATTAGACATAGAATTATTATAAATAAAAATTTAAGACTTTAATTCCATAAATATTGGATTTAAATTAAGAGTATGAAGAGGGTTTTTATTCTTATTGTTTTACTTATTTCTACCTATGTGTTTGAAATAGTTTTCCTTTACCCTGGAAACATTACCGATGAAGCCTACTATTACAGAGATACTACACAAGTTTCAGTAACCAATACAACAATATATAAAGATGATTTGCAACATTACTACAAATCAATAAAGACTCTAGAAAAAACAAATTTTGATAATTTAAATAAGAAAATATCTAATAATCAAAATATACCAATTCAAAACTTTAACTCATCTATTGAAAATATTATTAATGAAATGACAATTAATCTCACATTGCATAATTTTGAAAGATTTCGCTTGAAAAATGATGGAATTAAAGGTATTTACGTCAATGGATATGACATGAACAATGAAATAAAAATTAACAAAATTAAAAATATATTAGTTGAAACGAATGTAAATACACTTGTGATTGATGTAAAAACAGACAACGGCCATATTTTATTTGATAGTGAAACATCAGAGGTAGCCGAGCTAAATAATGAAAGAATCAAGTATGATGCTGAAACATTAAATGAGTTAAAAAATCTAAAGGAACTTTATTTAATTGGAAGAGTAGTTGTTTTTCAAGATCCTTTATTTGCTAAATCATTTAGCGAAGAGGCTATATTTGATTCTAAAAAAAATACTATATATTCTCAAAATAATCAGTACTTCTTAGACCCTAGTAGCAAAAAAGTTAGAGAATACATAATAAGTATTGCTATTGAAGCTTGTAAATTGGGTTTTAATGAAATTCAATTTGATTATATTAGATACCCTGATTCAAATTATAAGCATATGGTTTTCAAAGAAAGCAGTGATTATGAAAATAGAGTTAAAACTATTAACACATTCCTAAGCAAGGCAACGGAACTTCTCCATAATGAGGGTTGTTTAGTTTCTGCTGATATTTTTGGATATGTATTAACAAATAAATTAGATGGCGGAATAGGACAAAATCTTGAATCAATAATTAAGAATGTTGACTTTATTTCTCCAATGGTTTATCCCTCCCATTACTCTAATAATTCTTTTGGTTATACAAATCCCAATAACCATCCTTATGAAATTGTTTCTGCAGCATTAAGTGACGGCTTAGAAAGAGGTGTAAGCGAAAGACAGTTAAGGCCTTTTTTGCAGGGATTTTGGCATACAATAAAAGATGTTCAAGACAATATTAAAGCTGCTGAAAATAAAAAACTTGATTGGTTAATTTGGAACAATTCAAGCCTGTATGAGTTAGATTATTTTAGTAAACTCGAATCATGAGTATAAAAGATAAATTTAAAGTAGAGCTTGAATCTATTCATAAAAGTTTGATTGAAGTCAGCGATTGGATGTATGAAAATCCTGAACTTGGATTTGAAGAATATAAAACCTCAGAATATTTAGTTAATTTTATAAAATCTTTCCAAGACAACGTGGTATTTCCTACAGGTGAATTAGAAACTGCTTTTGAAATAACTTTTGGCAAGGAAGGTCCCCTTGTAGTCCTTTGTGTTGAATATGATGCTCTTCCAGAAATCGGTCATGCTTGTGGACATAATGTAATTGCTACCGCTTCAATAGGTGCTGGTTTAGCATTAAGAGACTTAGTTAACGATCTTGGAATAAGAGTAAAGCTACTTGGAACCCCCGCTGAAGAAGGTGGCGGAGGGAAAATTATACTACTGGATAGAGGAGCTTTTGAAGATGCTAAGTGTTCAATGATGATTCATCCTGGACCATTAAATGTAGCAAATCCTACTTTTACAACTATACAACAGTATAAAATTGAATTTTTTGGTAAAGATGCCCATGCAGCAGGTGCTCCTGAAAAAGGACGTAATGCTCTAGATGCTCAAATACAACTGTTTGTTAATGCATCAACATATAGACAACAAATGGTTCCATCAAATAGAATGCACGGAGTTATAAAAGATGGTGGTTTCAAACCAAACATAATTCCTTCATATACAAGTTCTGAATGGTATTTAAGATCTCTTAATGAAGATGGTCTTAAAGTTCTTGAGGAAGATTTCTTAAATTGCGTTAATGCAGCAGCTTTAGCTACAAAATGTGAAGTAAAAATTACATCTCCAGATTATAAATATAGGGAAATATTGAATAATAAAACTATGTATGAATTATTTATGGATAATTCGGAATCTATTGGAAGAGAAATGCCTCTAGAGGACCCTCTAAGACCTGGTTTGGGCTCAACAGATATGGGAAATATTTCATTGGCAATGCCGTCTATACATCCTATGTTAGATATAGATGCAGGAGAAGCTGTGAACCATCAGCCTGAATATGCAGCAGCAACTATACAGCCAGGAGGGCATAAAGCTATATTCGATGGAGCATATGGCATGGGTGCCACAATTATTGATTTAGCTGAAAAAAATCTTTGGAGTAGTCTTTAAAGAATCTGACTCAAGAAAAGTTTAGTTCTGTCATTCTTAGGGTTGTCAAAAAACTCATCGGGTGTATTTTCCTCAACCATCATTCCTTCATCAAACAACATTACTCTATCTGCAACCTCTTTAGCAAAACCCATTTCATGAGTTACAACAATCATGGTCATTCCAGATTTTGCTAACTCTTTCATTGCATCTAGAACTTCTTTAATCATTTCTGGATCCAGAGCTGACGTAGGCTCATCAAAAAGCATAATTTTAGGATCCATTGCCAAAGCTCTCGCTATAGCAACTCTTTGTTGCTGACCACCAGATAGCTGTCCTGGGTATTTATCAGCTTGTTCAGGAATTCCAACTCTATTTAATAATTCCATTGCCTTTTCTTCTGAATCATTTCTACTTTTTTTTCTGACCCATATAGGTGCAAGCGTAATATTTTGCATAACAGTTAAATGGGGGAAAAGATTAAAACTTTGAAAGACCATACCTACTTCAGCTCTAATTGTTTCAATATTTTTTAAATCATTGGTTAGCTCTGTGCCGTCAACAATTATTTCTCCCTCTTGGTGTTGTTCGAGCCTGTTTATACATCTAATAAAAGTCGACTTCCCTGAACCTGAAGGGCCACAAATAACCAATACCTCCCCTTCAGCAATTTCCATTGATATGCCTTTAAGTGCCTGGAAATCACCAAACCATTTTTTCACGCCGTTAGCTTGAATTATGCTCATAATTTAATTACCTTTCTCCTAAGCCTAAT
>CETH01086185.1_pt1 | contig 10538 bp, 10 predicted proteins | sample 361461 | NCBI WGS metagenome assembly CETH01 (sample SAMEA2622695, study PRJEB7988) | marine metagenome | isolation source: saline water (ENVO:00002010), including
AGTTCGGAATGGGATCGGGTATTACCCCTTCGCAATAATCGCCAGGCACGTCGTTATATTATTTATTTCTATTTTTGTAAAGCTAGAAAAAACCCACTAATTTTTTTATTAATTCAATAAAACTAAAAAAAACCTAAATTTAATATGGTGGGCGTGATAAGAATCGAACTTATGGCCTCTACGATGTCAACGTAGCGTTCTACCATTGAACTACACGCCCTTCTTCGCTATTTTGAATAATTTACAGTTTGATATAACACGTTTTTTATGAAAAAGAATGTTAAAATTAAGTAAATTTTAAAATGAAAAATTTTAATATAATCAGTTCAAAAACACTAAACATTTTAATTTTTACATTTCCTTTAATGTTTATTTTAGGAAACTTTTTTATTAATACATTTGTTTTTTTATTTTCGATTATTGGGATAGTATATTACAAGAATAAATTACTTTATTTTAAGGATCAAAAATTATTTATTTTAATATCTCTTTTTTTTATTATTGTCCTATTTTCCTCTTTTCTCGAACATGTAAAGAACGATGAAAACAGCAATTTAGTAAAATCATTTCTTTTTTTAAGATATTTAATACTAGCTTTTATATTGAGATGCATGATTGCTAACAAAGATTTTAATTTTAAGAGTTTTCTATTTTCGTGTTTAATATTTTCAGGATTTATCGCAATTGATGTTTTAATACAATCAATTTTGGGAAGTAGTTTGTTCGGTTTTAAATCTGATGTTTGGAATTCAGGAATGTTTGATGATGAAAAAATAGCCGGCGGTTTTATACAAAGATTTGCGATTTTAGGTTTTTTTTTTATAATATTATTTTTTAAAAACAAAAATAAAAAATTGTTTTTTATTTCATTTTTAGTTCTTATAATATATTTTTTATCAATATTAGCCTCGGGTAACAGAATGCCAGCTTTATTATTTTTAGTTTTTTTATTTTTTTTACCACTTTTATTTATTGATAAGAAAATAACATATAGAATTTTAATTTTTTCATCTTTAATTTCTATAGTTTTATTTTTAATAATAAAAAGTAGTGAACAAATAAAAGTACATGAATGGTCAAAAAGATGGGGAAGTTTTTATGCTGGAATTCCAAAAATTTCTAAAATATCAACTGAACTTAAAAGAGAATATCCTGAATTAGAAAAATACAAAAATACTGGAATTAATTTTGTTAATATTCCAGAAGTAAAAGAATTTATGTTGGGTTACGACTTGTATGATATTTTCACAGGTCACCAACAGTTATATATTACTTCGATAGATATAATTTTAGATGATTTAATAATCGGAAGAGGTATTAGATCATTCAGAAATACATGCAAAGAAAAAATACATTTGCCGAACAGATCCTGCCAAAGTCATCCTCATCACCTGTACTTAGATATATTGAATGATACAGGTATATTAGGATTTTTTATAATTTTAATTCTTGTACTTTTTCTTTCATTAAAAAATTTTAATAAAAATTATAAAAAAATTAATGAAAATTTATTTTTCTTTGCAATTCTTGCATCTTTCTTAATTGAATTTTTTCCAATTAGAAGTCATGGAAGTTTTTTTTCAACATCAAATGCCGCGTTTATTTTTTTTCTGATTGGAAGTGTTTGGGGCCTAAATGAGTTAAAATTAAAAAAATTTAGAAAGAATAGATTTAGCTTTAATCTTAAAAATCTTAAATCTTAAATTGTTTAAATTAAATTTTACTTGAAAATTATGTCTATTATTTTTCAACCAATATTTCATTTCTTTAAAATATAAGTCTAATTTTTGATTTGAAAAATTTTTACCATGCCATCTATAAGTGGCTAGAGGTTCTTGAGTTGAAAAAAATCTGTATTTATTGCTTAATTTTATAAAAAAATCAAAATCTCCAATTATTTGATACCTATCATCAAATTTAAATTTTTTAAAAATATCTTTATTTAAAGTTGTAGTAATTATTCCAATGAAATATTTTTTTAACAAATGTTTTGTTATATCTCCACTGGGTAAATAATTTTTAGTAAATAAATAAGATGAATTTTTTTTCTCATTTCTGACTATATAATTTGAATAAACTACAGAGCAATTTTTAGCTGCTAATAATCTGATTTGCTTTTTAATCTTGTCCTTTCTCCAAAGATCATCTGTATCTAAAAACGATATATATTTACCTTTTGCATAACTAATAGCTTTATTTCTTGCTGCATATAATTTTAAATATTTATTAGATTTAAAGTATTTAATTCTTTTATCTTTGTAATTTTTTAGAATTTTTTTGCTATTATCATTTGACATGTTATCAAAAAAAATCAATTCCCAGTTTTTGTAATCCTGTTGAATTATGCTATCAATACTTTTTTTTAAAAACTGCTCACCATTGTGACAATTCATGATTACACTTACTAAAGGAGATTTTTTAAGCTTAATTTTTAGCATAAAAATTTATAGTTTTTTTAAGTCCTTCAGATAAACTAATCTTTGATTTCCATTTCAATTCTTTCCTAACTTTTTTTAATTTTGGATATAAATTAACAATTTCATCCTTTCTCATTTCTATTTTCCCAAACTCTGGTTTTCCTTTCTTAATTTTTTTTACAATCATATTAATTATTTTTTTCACTGAAATTGGATTGCCGCTTCCTATATTATATACTCCTGAAGAAAACTTATTAAATCCCAAAATTTTAATAATTAACTGAACAAAATCATTTACATAAATAAAGTCTCTAAGTTGATGACCTTCGCTGCAACTAAATTTTTTATTTTTTAAACATGAGTCTATTACTTGTGGTATTAATCTATCTTTTTTTTGATAAGGTCCATATACTTGATATAATCTTAAAATTATATAATTTTTAATATTACTTTTTATTAAAAATTTTGAAGCTTCATATTTTGCTTTTCCATAATAAGAAATAGGTTTTGGATTTTTGATTTCTTGTTGAGGTGAGGGTAATCTTCCATATTCTAAGCAGCTGCCAATTTGAATAAAAATCTTAAGATTATTTTTATTTATTAAATTAATTAAATTTTTAGTCCCTTTGAAATGGGTTTTTCTTGTTTGTTTTTTATTATTATGATCTATGTTTCCAGATAAGTTTATTACAATATTAAAATTATTATTAATTTTTTTTTTTAGTTTTTTATAATTTGATATATCACAGTGAATATACCTTACCTTTTTGATTTTTTTTGTTTTGTTAATTTTTTTTGAGGATAAAGATGTTACTTGATATTTATTTTTAACCAATACTTTAATTAAATTTATACCTAAAAAACCCGTTCCTCCAGCTACTAGAATTTTTTTTCTCATTCAATTTTTTAATTTTATACTGCTGTCCAACCGCCATCTATCATCAAAGTAATACCTGTAATGTATGATGCTGCGTCTGATGCAAGAAATGCTACAGCTGGAGCGATTTCCTCCGGTTTTGCCAATCTTCCTAAAGGAGCTACTCTACTATAATTTTTTACAAACCTTTTAGACTGTTTTATTTTTTTTCCTTTCACGTGCCCAGTTACACCACCAGGACAAACGCAATTTACTCTGATGTTATATTTTCCGTAATATGAACACATCTGTCGGGTATTATTTATAATGCCTCCTTTAATTGCAGAATAAATCATATTTTCTCTAGATCCAGATCCCTCGTATACTGTTGGATTTTGACCTACAAGTCCATAATGTGAACCAAATTGAATTATACTTCCCTTAATTTTTTTCTTTTTCATTTCTTCAGCTACCAATCTTGCAATCCATATATAAGAATTAAGATGCAAATTTATATTTTTATTAATTAATTTTTCAGTAACAGTTGAAAAATTACCTTTAGACCAATCTGCAGTTGCTGGATATGAACAATTTATCAAAACATCAGGGGTTCCATATTTTTTGAATAAATATTTTAATTTTTTTTCTAAAGCAGAGGTATTGGAAATATCAAACTCTATAAAGTTTATTTTTTTGTTTTTTAACTTACTTACAATATCAAGATTAAAAACCTTTGCTTTAAGTTTGGATAATAAAATACACAATTGTGATCCGATTAAACCTGAACCACCAATTACAAAAATTCTCTTTTTTCCTAAATTTAAATAATTCATTCAATAAATAGAACATAGCATTTTTTATATTTATGTTCAACTATTGAACGCATAATGCTTTTAAAATTTTATTTATTTTTATACAAAAATTGAACTATCTTAAAATCTAAATCGCTATCTATATCTAAAGATCTATCATTTGGGGTAATATAATAACGTGTGTTTTTGTTGATCAATCCTTTATTTTTTAACAAACCTAATCTGTTCCAAACATAAACACCGGCATTAATATCAAAAACTTTTGGACTTTTTTGTCTTGATGTTACTTTCTTTTTATTTTTTTTCACATTTACCAAACGATTATTTTTTATCTCAATCATGTTATAATAAGGATTCCTTCTAGACGGAGTTAATGTAAGTAAATTAGATGGTTTATTTGTTATATTTTTTATTTTATTTACCGAATTTATTATATCTTTTTGCGACCTAAGAGGTGCTGTAATATCTAAATCAACTATTAGGTCAAACTTTGTTTTAAAATGTTTTTCTGTAACTTTAGTTAAATGTTTTATGGCGTAAAGTTTAGGCACATTTTCTTGACACAAGTTTCTTGGTCTTTTTATTGTGAAATCTACACCATATTTTTTAGAAATTTGTAGAATTTTTAAGGAGTCTGAAGAACAAACAATTTTATCGAAAATATTTGTTTTTTTTGCTTGATTAATTGTATAAAAAATTAGAGGCTTATTGACAAATTTTTTAATATTTTTTTTTAAAAGCCCTTTAGATCCTGCCCTAGCACATATTGAACACAAAATTTTCATTTAAAATTCCTTATTTTTTCAATTAACCTCAATACTTCTAAGCCTTGTGAAATATTGCACAAATTTTTAAAATTTTTTTTAATCATGCAAAGATGTTCTTGCTTATATGTTTCATAGATTTTAAATTTAGGCCATTTTAAAGTTTTTATTGAATTTCCCTCATATATTTTTAAAAAATTTCGCCTTAAATCTCCATACATACTTAAATTATCAGATTCTATCTGTATTTCCCTTTTTTCTACTTTTGAAAAAAAATTCATTGTAATATTTACAAATGTATTACGATTTTTTACTTTTCCTATTAATAAAAGTGTATCATCAGTGTCAATTTTTAAATTTGATAACTTTTTATTTATTGAGTATTTTAAATTTAAGTTTCCAAAAATCCAATTAAAATAATCAAGTTCATGACTTAATTCCAATAAGACACCGCCTCCCTTTTTTTTACTAGCAGAAACAGATTTGGTGTACGAGATATTTTTTCTCCAAGCAGGCAAATAACTTGAACAATTGATATTGACATATTTAACTTGTTTATTTTTTAACTTGTTTTTTATAAATTTGATAATCGGGTGAAATCTAAGATTATAAGCTACATAAAATTTATTTTTTTTGAGCTTTAAGTTTTTAAATTTATTTAAAAGAGGTTTTTCAACTAAAACCAATTTATTTCTAAAGTTTTTTTCAATTAAATTTATGTATTTTTCATGTAAAAAAGTGTTATTTGATACAACTATGTAATCTGGGTTGTAGGATAGAATTTCTTTACTTCTGTTTATTGTTTTGAAAGGCAACTTTTTTTGTGAAGTAAAAACACAAATTTTTTTATTTTTAAAATTATTTAAGATTTTTGCATGTAATCTGCCGATTGATCCATAACCAATAATTAAGAATTTCTTTTTTTTATTTTCTCTCATTAAGTTTTTTTTTTAATGCTTTCTCTAAAATTTCTTTATCTCTAATTGTGTCCATGCACTGCCAAAAGCCTTTATGTTTGTAAGCACCAAGTTTTCTTTTTTTGCTTAAATTTTGCATTGGCTCCCTTTCCAAAAAAGTTTTATCGTTAATTAAAAAATTAAAAATTTGTGGCTCGAATACGAAAAAACCACCATTTATCCAACCTTCGTCCAAATATGATTTTTCTTTAAAATAAGTAACTTTTGATCCATTAATCTTTATAGCTCCAAAACGAGCAGGTGGCCTCACAGCTGTCAAGGTTGCAAGATTTTTATTTTTTTTATGAAATGATAAGAGTTTATTTATATTAACATTTGATAATCCATCACCGTAAGTAAGCATAAAAGTTTCGTTATTAAGCAACTTTTTTAATCTTCTTATTCTTCCCCCTGTCATGGTTTTTAAACCAGTGTCAATAACCCTGATATTGGAATTAAATTTATTTTTTTTAAAATAATTTTTGATTATTTTACCCTTGTAGCCTGCAGCAATTATAAAATCATCAAATCCAAAACTTTTATAGTGATTTAAAATGTGTGTTATAATAGGTTTATTTCGAATTTTAATCATAGGTTTAGGTATTGTTTTGGTATACTCAGATAATCTAGTACCTAATCCCCCTGCTAATATTACAATCTTCATTTATTTTTTTAATATTTTATTTTGATAATTATTTATTTGTTGCTTAGAAAATAAAAAAATATCGTTTTTTTTTATGTAGTAATTTTTATACCATAATGTAACTATCTTTACTGTTTCTTTAAAACTCAACAAACATTCCCACTTTAAAAGTTTTTTTGCCTTTTTTGAGTTTAACTTTAAAAGGTTCGACTCATTATATTTTGTATTTTTTTTTATTTCCCAATTTATTAATTTCCAATTTTTTTTCATTTCTTTAACTAAAGTTATTACATTTTTTTCAAATTTGCTTGATGGACCAAAATTAAAAGCTTCACCATGTAAATTTTTATTTTTTTTCAGTTCTATTGCCAGCATCATATAGCCCCTCACCGACTCAAGGACATGCTGCCATGGTCTTGTAGATTTGGGATTTCTGATTATTACTTTTCTTTTTTTTGAAGATGCTCTTATACAGTCAGGAACTAATCTGTCTTCTGACCAGTCCCCACCTCCTATTACATTGCCAGCTCTTGCAATAGCAATTGAAATATTTTTTCCTTTTTTGAAAAAAGATTTAATATATGAATTAATTAAAATTTCAGTTGCTCCCTTGGAAGCACTGTATGGATCTTCTCCACCAATAATATCATGCTCTTTGTAACCTTTTTTAATTTCAAGATTTTTATAAACTTTGTCACTTGTAATTAGCACCACATTAACCTTTTTTTTTAAAAGCTTTAAAGACTCAAGAATATTTAAAGTTCCAAAAGTATTACTTTTCCAAGTGTCTTTTGGATAAATATATGATTTGCTCACAATAGCTTGTGCAGCTAAATGAAATATAAAGTCTGGTTTATGTTTTTTTATTACTTTGCTTAATTGTTTAAAATTATTTAAATCTAATTTAATAGATTTGACTTTTCTGTTTAACTTAAGAGAACTGAAATGAGATGGTTTAGTCGGTATATCTTTTGAAATACCTATTATTTTTGCCCCTAAAATAAAAAGCCAAAGACATAACCAAGAACCTTTGAAACCAGTGTGTCCAGTAATTAATACTTTTTTGTTTTCAAAATTTTTTCTAAAATTTATCATAAATTTATTGTATTATTTCTATTATCAAGTTTAATAAATACATTTTTTTTCTTTAAAAAATATCTATATAAATATTTATCAACTTTTTCTACAAATAAACCCTTCCAAATTAAGGGATTATAAATTTCATAAACTGGTTTTTTAATTATATGATAACAATCAACTCCCGATTCGATAGCTAAAGGTACAGCTGTAGTTTGCCCTAAAAATATAACAGAATTTATATTTTTTAATTTTTTAATTATTTTTATATTATTTTGTTTCTTTTTTATAATTCTAATTAATTTATTATGTAAATATGAATCTTTTTTTGCCGGATGATTAATTAAGGAAAATTTTTTAAAGTCATTTATTTTTCTTTTATCTAAAAATTTTGAAAGTTCACTGGAATAAAAGTTTATATCGGTTAATTTATAAGGTAAAAATATCTTGTTTGAATATTTGTTTTTATTTTCTTTTTTAAATTTGAATGATGAACTTACATTAATTTTGCTTGATGGCCAGTTTAAGTATTTCTTATTAAAATTTGCTTTATTTTTACTTGTTACTATAAGTAAGTCTGGTGAAAATTCATCATAATATAAATTCAGAGGCATTGACTGAGGTGCTGTATGATCAAAACCAATTATATGTATTTTATTGTTTGAGCTTCTTACTAAATTGATTATTTTTTTTTGAAATATTTGAGCTTCATAAGGTAAAAACAATTTTTTTATCTCTGAAAGGTCGATTGTAGAATTAAACAAATCCTCCAAATGATAACCAACAATACTGGACGAAGAAAAATTCAAAAAAGATTTTTTAATTGAGTATTTTTCTTTTTGTAAAACAAATAGAATATTTTGTAAAAAAGCAAATATATTAAAAAATTTATACCTATTTAACTTAAAATAAATTTGATTCTCATCAATTTTCCTTGGTAACTTTGGATCGACATAAAAAATTACCCAAAGGATATTATTTTTAGCTGCTTTTAGATGAATATACCTGTCCTTAAACTTACCTTTTGAGTCAAAATCAATTAAATGACCCCACGTAAATATAATTTTTTTGCACTTTCTAAAATTATTTTCCTTGTTTAACACATATATATTTTTAAAAAAACCGAGAGAAATAAGTTCTTTAAAGTAATTAAATATAAGAATTATTAAAGAATTTTTTTCTTTAAGTTTATATTTAAAATAATCAGCTCCTAGTGATTGACTAAGAAAAAAGATATAATTTAAACTGTTCAATTCAAGACCTTTTTTACAAAAAATATTAAATTGCTTAAAAATTTTTATTTGTTTTTTAAAAATATTTTCCATAAGATTATAGTTCTTTGAGATTTTTAATATTATATTTATACTTTCGTTTTTTTGTATAACCATAACTTGCAAAAATAAAATCTATTTTTGCATTATTAGCTGTCATTGAGTCATGGATTGAATCTCCGACATAAACTGCATATTTTTTTTTAGTTTTTAATTTTTTTAAAATTTTTAAAATCTGAGTAGGGTTGGGTTTGCCTTTAACTTTTTGACTCCCACACTCAATACAGTTGAATTTTATATTGAATTTTTTTAATATTTTTTTTGTTCTTGATGAATCTTTGGAAGTTAATAATGCTAAGTTTTTGCCATTTGCTCTGAGATCATTAAATATTTTTTTTGTACCTGGGTAGAGTTTAATTAAACCAAGTTTCTTTTTTGATTTAAAGTTGTAATCCCTTCTTATTTTTTCAAATCCAGATTTAATTTTAAGGTTTTGTAAAATTTTGTAAAAAGGTAAACCAACATTTCTAAAGTAATTTTTGAAAGGGACATTAATAAAATTTTTTTTTGTTGCATATTTCCATGCAACAGACATGTTTCGTTTTGAGTCAATTAAAACCCCGTCAAGGTCAAATATGATTAATTTTTTTCTTTTTATTAATTTTTTTATTTTCATTTAAGCGCCTTTTTTTGGAAAACTTCATTTAAAACTTCAGTAACTATTTTATAATTTGGTTTTTTATCTTTTCTTGATGTTAAATATTTGTATTTGTATTTTTCATAAGATTTCTCATCTACCTTCAAAATTTTTGCGATAGAATTTTTTGTGTATTTTTTGTTTATATTTATAATTTTTGTTTTAAAAGCGTCAGCGAATGCTTTGAGTTTATCGATTTGCCCTTTATAAACTTCCATCTCATTTGAATAAATACACAAGATAGGTTTTTTAAAAAGCGCAGCATATGCTAGAGCCATTGATCCAGGAGCTTTAACAATAACAATTTTTGAATTTTTTACTATATGTGCAAGTTTATTAAAAACTGTTTCTCTGTAATTAAAATCTTTCGAAAATTTTTTTGCTTTTACTTTTGGGTGTGGTGCAATTTTAATGTTAGTTTTGAAATTTTTTTCTATAAAAGAAAAAAAAGTATTAATTGCTGGAAACCATTTTTCTGGAGTATGAGTTATTTTGAACCTATATAATATTTCATCAGCTATGAATCTTGGGCCTGGAGAGTCTAGCAATACTGAGTAAGCATTTGATTTATACTTTTTATCAACTGATTTTGTTTTGTAAATTAGTGCATTCGAATAGTCATAATAATTTCCTTTATAAACTAATGTTTTTGAATTCTTATATTTTTTAACAAATTTTTTATAATCTTCAGAGGAAGAAGCTATTAAATAATCTGGCATTGCATAAATTTTCCCTAAAAATGAAAAAAAATTTTTTAATAAATAAAATGAAAAAGAATATAAATTTAAATTACTTTTGATTTTAGATTTAATCGCTTCTTTTGTAATTTTAGGGACAGGATATACTCCTGATGAAAACATTATTATCGGTACATTATTTTGTGAAATAATTTTACTAACAATTAATTGCTTTACTGAATGAATATTCCCAAAATAAATCACTGCAACATTATCTTTCTTTAGAACTTTTTTAAAATTTTGATGCCATTGATTAAGACTCTTATATCTTTTGACAATTTTCTTTTTAGATCTTTGTTGATAGACTT
>CETH01161825.1_pt1 | contig 10537 bp, 3 predicted proteins | sample 361461 | NCBI WGS metagenome assembly CETH01 (sample SAMEA2622695, study PRJEB7988) | marine metagenome | isolation source: saline water (ENVO:00002010), including
ATGATATAATGATGCCGCAAGATGCTCACACACCCCTATAGGGGTGCAAACTAGGGAATATGGCGGATATCGACTGTAATATCGGGTATTTCGTGACATAAACAAAAAATTATCAGATATTGTCTAAATCGGCATATTCCCAACGGGATGGCTACAGCTTGCGCCAGCTCTCATCTGGCTGCTGCTCCCAAGTACCACATTCCTCACCCACGTAGGTCATCGGCTCTGTCATCACGTAGTCGCCCCCATCTGGGAGGTCCTCCCATGTGGCTGCTACCATCTGCGGAGGATCTAGTGAGGCGTCCTCGAACCCAGGGGGCGGAGGAGGCGGGGACTTTGCTGGTGGAGATGAAGGCGGGGCCTCCGGCATTGGGGGCATCTCGGGCTCGGGAGGGGCCTCCGGCATTGGGGGCATCTCGGGCTCGGGAGGGGCCTCCGGCATTGGGGGCATCTCGGGCTCGGGCGGTACTTCGATGGCGGGCGCCAAATCAGGTGGCCTCTCCGGCGGATCGGGCACAGAAGGTGTGTCAAAAGCAGCGTCTTGATCCTTGTACCTGTCATAGGAGTCATCCTTCCAAACGTCCTCTTTCTTACTCCGGGCCAGTACCAACGCTACAGAACCACCTATGGCGGCCAATGCCACGATTAGGACCAGGGCTGTGAGACCTGGGTTGAGCTTCATCTTGTCACCCAGTGTGAGCGGGTATGCATTGTCCCCACGGCCATCCTTGTTCCTGTCCTCCCATTCGTCTGGGTCGAGGGGGAAGGCGTCGGACTCGTCCACGACCCCGTCACCGTCGTTGTCCGGGTCTATGACGTCGCAAGCCCCATTGGAATCGGTGTCCACGGGGACCGAAGATGCCGAAAGGGGCTCTGTCAGGCAGATGACCTCGCTCGAATCGGTCCATGAGTCGCCGTCGTCGTCGTTGTCAGCGTTGTTGCCGATGCCGTCCCCGTCGGTGTCCATTGACTCGGAGGGGTCTAGAGGGAAGTCGTCGTCAGCGTCACTGACCATGTCGTTGTCATCATCGGGGTCAAGGGGGTCGCAGGCGTTGTCGGCGTCGGTGTCCACTGGTATCGAGTTAGCGTCCATTGGGTCAGTTCCGCAGTTGGGCTCAACTGTGTCCGACCATCCATCTCCGTCATCGTCGTCGTCGGCGTTGTCGCCTATTGAGTCGAAGTCAGTGTCCACCCACTCCGTGACATCGAACTGGAACATGTCCTCGGCGTCGGGCACCCCGTCGTTGTCGTCATCGGTGTCCATGACGTCGCAGGTCTGGTCGGAGTCGAAGTCGTCAGGCTGACTGAATTGGGAGAATGGATCGCTTCCGCAGGTCCCCTCGTCGGAGTCCGACCAGCCGTCGTTGTCGTCGTCCTCGTCAGCGTTGTCTCCTAGTCCGTCGTTGTCGTTATCGACCCACTCGGTGTTATCCAGGGGGAACGAGTCCGACGAGTCGATCCAACCGTCACCGTCGTCGTCATCGTCCGAATTGTCTCCGATGGTGTCGCCATCCGTATCGATCCATTCGTTTGGATCCAGGGGGAACTGGTCCTGTGAGTCGGGGAAGCCATCGTTGTCATCGTCGCCATCCACAGCGTCGCAGGAGCCGTCTAGATCTGTGTCAGTGGGAACTGAGGAGGACAGCAAGGGGTCCGAGCCGCAGGTTACCTCAGTGGCGTCTGCGAACCCGTCGCCGTCATCGTCCTCGTCGGCATTGTCGCCGACACCGTCTGAGTCGGTGTCTAGCCACTCGGAGGGGTCCATCGGGAATGCGTCTTCGGTGTCCAAGTAGCCATCGGCGTCGTCATCGTCGTCTAGTACGTCGCAAGTCCCATCTGAGTCTATGTCTGAGGGAACGCTCGACGCATATAGGGGATCAGAGTTACACTGGTACTCCATGCTGTCAGTCCATCCATCGCCGTCATCGTCGTCGTCGGCGTTGTCGCCCACTCCATCGGAGTCTGTGTCAATCCACTCATTGGGGTCTAGGGGGAAAGTGTCGTTGTTGTCCTCGTAGCCATCGGCGTCGTCATCGGCGTCCATGCCATCACAGATCCCATCGGAGTCTGTGTCTACCGGGACATCATTGTAGTCGTTCGGATCGGTGCCGCAGTTTAGCTCCACTGAGTCCCACCATCCGTCCCCGTCGGCATCTAGGGAGAACATGTTGACCGTGAAATTGTAGAATCCCTCGCCAGTGTATGCAACGACCCTCAGGAGGATGCTCTCCCCTTGGACGACCGATCCGTTCGATGTCACGTCCTCGTTTCCATTGAGGTTGGTAGAATAGTCGATTGTCGAAAGATTGGACTCGTATCCGATGATGATGTAGGCCACTAGGTCGGATGGGTTAGAGCTGAGATTTATTGCGATTCCATGATCGTTTGGAACGGAGAAGACGTAGAAGTCATCTGAGTCCCCGTTAACGGACATCCATCCGGTGAAGTCGTTGGCTCCGGGGCTTGTCTGCACGGGTGTTGAGTTGTATACGTCGTTTCCAGCGTCGCCACCGCTTCCGGAGTCGTTCTGGTTGTTGATAGGGGAAGTGGACATATTTGAGAAATCTAGTCGGAGTGAGTAGTCAGAAGAGTACGCCGAGCCGCCCCATGACAAGTATGCGTTGACCCTGAGGAAAACGGTTGTACCACCATGACCGGCAGATGACACGTTCTCCGGCTTTGAGTAGTAACTGTAAGTAATAATCGACCCTGAAGTGTCGTACATGAGAAGGTCCAGATCCGGCGAGGAGGAGGTTCCATTCCAGTCTAGAGACGCGTTAATCCCGTAGTTGGCGGGAATTGACACGGAGTAGTAGTCGTCGGCGTCGTTGGACGAGTGCACGTTGCCCCAGAATGTTACGTTGGTGGCATTTATCTGCATCGCAGTTGCAGTGGAGCCGCCCGCATCAGTTCCGGTTCCAGCGTCATGGCCCGAACCGGTGGAGTTGTTGCCACCTCCACCTCCTCCGGTGCTAGTGTTTGTTATCCAGACCTGCATTGTGTACTGGCCCGATCCAGAGAACTGCTCAACGCGTACATATACCGTGGTTCCTCCGACGCTCGTGCCGTTTGAGGTCACCTCGTCATAACCCGTAGTGAAGCTGGTGTCCAGCTGGGTCCCGGACGAGCCGTAAAGCCATAGGTCGTAATCCGCCCCTGAAGGGGAGGTTAGGCCCACGGTAATTGCAGTTGAGTTACTCATATTGAAGCCGTAGTAATCGTTGGTGTCGGAGGATGAAAGGTTTCCGTAGTAGGTCGAGCTGTTGCTTGGGAGCCATGCTGCCGTGGAGGTCGAACCACCGGCATCTCCGCCGGTGTTCGCATCGTTTGCCAAGGCAAAACCAGCGAACATCGAGACTATCATGATTGCAGCCATAACGGTGGCTGAAGTACGGTCGGTCATATACGTCCGTGGAGCCCGACACGCTTGAAGGTTGGCAGTGGCTGGAAAATGGGGATTTAGCCCCTTAGGGGCTAGTAATCATAGAATCCACTGCCCGATTTACGGCCCAGTCGACCGGATTCCACCATTTCCACCAGTAGCGGAGCTGGGGCGTACTTGTCATCTCCTAATCCCTCATGCAAGACCCCCATGATGTGGAGTACCGTGTCTAATCCAATGAGGTCCGCTAGGGCTAACGGCCCTATTGGGTGGTTCATCCCCAGTTTCATGATTCCATCTATCGCCTTGGGCTCGGCTACGCCCTCCTGTAGAGTCAGTATTGCTTCATTGATCATCGGACATAGTATCCTGTTGCTGACGAAACCGGGGGAGTCATTGCACTCAAGCGGGGTCTTTCCCATCCTTTCGGAGGCCTCCAGTACTGCAGCTGTCACTTCGGGATCGGTCTCACTCCCGTTGATGATCTCGATGAGTTTCATAATTGGTACGGGGTTCATGAAATGCATACCTATGACTCTCTCTGGCCTACTTGTGTGACTGGCAATCTCGTTTATCGAAATGCTAGAAGTGTTGCTTGCGAGTATTGCTTCCTTCTTACAAATGGAGTCTAGTTCCGAGAATGTGGAGAACTTTAGGTCGGGTATTTCGGGGATCGCCTCGACCACGAGATCGGCTTCAGAGGCCGAGGCTCTGTCTGTTGAAGATGAAATCCTTGACATTGCGGATGATGAGTCTTTCTCGGACATCCTGCCCTTGGAAACGAGTTTCTCCAGTGATGAGGAGATGGTCCTCATGCCCCTCTCCAAGAACTCCTCGCTGATGTCGATCATTACAACATCGTAGCCAGCGCAAGCAGAGACTTGTGCTATTCCAGCTCCCATCTGTCCTGCACCCAGGACCGCTACTTTCTCTATCTCCATGCAGGTGGCGGGGGATGGACGGAAATTAGTATTGCCTAGACTCATTCCTCTTCCATTTGTGACATCTGGATATCGGCTGCTGCCTCTATCTCGGCCATAATCTCGTCGAGATCAGGGCCTTGGCTGAGAATCATCTTGTTGCGTGACCTTCTCCTAGCTAGAGTGGTGGAGGGGACTGCGACTGCTGCCAGAAGCAAGATGAAGGCGAGGGAGAACCACCACATCATGGGGCCTCCGGCGCGGGCGTCCTCTATTGCCCAGTCCGACCATTCCTGATTAAGAACTGAGATTTTGAACCTCACCTCATTGTTGGCAGTGTCAGTTGACAGGGCGTTGATATTATGCTCTCCAGCTACGTCCAGGACCTCGACGAAGATGTCGTACTCCTCTGACACTGGGCATACAAACTGGTGACTGTCGACATCGCTCCAAATCATGACGTTTGAGCCTCTCTCGCATGTTCCAGATATCGCTCTAATGGACTCCAAAGTGGATGTCCTGTTGGTGACCTCCCACATTGTTAGTTCTGGTGCTATGGTGTCTCTAACTACTGAGAGGTAATACGAGTCTATCTCATTTAGTGACTCGATGTTTACGATGAACTGGTTGTCGCCCTCCGCCAATTCGAAATCTATGGTTACGACGTCCATTCCCGGAGTAATTAGGAACATCTCGCTGGAGCCGACAAGGTTCCACCAAATCTCCTGATCCGGTCCCCTCTGTATTGTAGCCTGGACAGAGTCAGAGGACACTAGCCCTCCGTTCCAGTTTGCCATTACTACCGAATCGTAGATTGAGTCGTCGAGCGTCATCTCCCTACAATCAACGTACCTGTTGTCATTTTCATGTAGCTCGGTTCCGTCAACTGCGATTATGCATACTTCATGGTCACCAGTCCTGTTAAGCTCAAAAATTGCCCCTCCTGTAGTGGAGTTTCTCTCACTTATGGTGTGTCCATCAATCGTGAATGTGAGATGAACCAATTCGCTCGATGACCATGAGAGTCCTTGTCTGTGGTCGAAGAAAGAAGAGTTACTATCCGATGGGCTAAGAGTCCACTCTACAACTGGTACGGTGTTGTCTATGGACATAGGCCACGTCTCTATGGCGGTGTTGTTAGCCCAGTCAGATAGCTCCAAGATTATTGTGTAGTCGCCGTCGGGGAGAGTTTCTGTGCTGAATGAGTATGAGGCTGGCGAATAGTCCTGTGAGCCGCCCTGGCTTGAGGGGTCCGGGTGGCCTGTGGACGGGTTGTAGAGGGCGGGGATCATCTGAACCTCACCGCAGTCTTGGACGCTATGTTCTGAGACGTCCGAGAGTAGGGTCATACACCATGACCTGACATCGGAGGGAACGGACATGGATAGGATCCCATGTGACAGGTTTACGGGAGTGGAGATACTGGATGGGGCGTAAAGGCGGCCGTCTTGGTCTGTTAGGGAGAGCAGTGATGGGTTGGTTGGAAGCTCAGGGTCGAAAATTACCTCATAGTGCCTTGAAACCGAGTTGCCCGCTGCATCACTTACGGAAATGTCGAATATGCTTGAGTCGCCTATGTAGTAGTAAGATTCCCCAGTTGACGGTTTGAAACCTATCTCTGCCTGTGATAGTTGGAGAGACACTTCGGCATTACCATGTTCATCGATTTCTATCTCGCTTCCGGAGTGGAATGCCGATGCTCCAGGCTCGGTCTGTATCTGGTATGTTAGAATCTCGTTACTGGTTATCCAGGGGATGTGACTGACTGCGAGGTTGGGTGCGGTTTCGTCGAAGGCGACAGAAAGGAAGTCTTCGTCGAAGAATCCGGAAATGTCAGTCAGATTGACCGCATAATCGTGCCATTGCTCGACCTCTGGAAGGCTGGCGTTAATCCAGACCTCCCTGAATGAGACATTCTCCGGGATGGCGAAATGATTTCCGCTGTTCCAAAGCATCGTCAGGTTGTGATGCGTACCTGTAGTTTCGATAGCTTCCACAAGGTCAGCAGAAGGGACGGTGGTGCCGTTCTTAGCGGCGTACCAATTAAGGTCATCTAGTCTGAAACCTATACCCGTGTCTATGGCGTGAATCTCTACCGGGACGGTCTCATTTGTTTGGGTCATGTTAGCAGGAACGGAGAATGACACTTCTGGTTCAAGTTCGACCAATTCGTAGACGTATGGGAGTCTGAGGCTGATTCCACCCTCGAGTTCAATATCGATGAAGCCTGACCATGTCCCTGCTGTCTCTGGCCTATCGAATTCCAAGTTAACTTGGATGGCGGAGTGGGGGACCTGCCCTGCAAGAGTGTCGGAACCCGTTGGCCAGATTGACGCTATCTCGGAGTCGCTTAGCCCCATCTGATCCGTAATCCTCAGTTCGTCGCCACCTACCACGTCAATGTCAATCCAAAACTGGATTGTACCACTGGGGACGGAGTATCCATGTACTGCTACAGAGTATAGTCCGTCTTCTGGATTTATGATATCTATAGATTCGGAGGAGGAGGGTGACCAAGAGCGCCTTACCTCTTCCCCGGAAGAGAACTCGCCGTCTTGATTCGAGTCCCTGAATAGGAACAGATCCAGATCAGCATCACCGTGTGCGTTCATCTTTATTGAAATCTCAGAGGCGTTCTGAACCGTTAAATTGCGCCACCATGAAGCCGTCATTTTGTTGGATGAAACATCCTGCGATGCTGTCTCATTGTCTAGGTATAATGGCTGGGACCACCCGTATGCAGAGACTTCTGAAACAGGGAGCGGGATTGTTGAAACTACGTGAACGGCATCCACACCACTTCCCTCTGACCAGTCAGTTACAACTCTCTCGAAGCCGGATTCCTCTGCTGCAATATAGCCCACTGAGATGTTCAATGCGTTGTCGTTTGTTTGAACCCCGTGGAGTGCGGTGTGGAGTGCCATCTGGTGCACGCCAGGCGAGACGGGGACAGCGAATACCTCGCGAGAAGTTCCCGTGAAGGTTCCCCAGTTGTGAGAGCCCGAGGAGACGTGATTGTTTGTTGATCTCTCATCAATGAAAAACGTTGAGTTGCCGTATGGCCCAGGATCCTCATCGGCGTATCCATGTGCCATTTCGGACAACCATAGGACATCTACGTCTGTGTACTGATTGTCTTCCCAGTCGACATCCAGGACCGCGGTTCCACCCGTATCCCACTCGGAAGGCCATTCGACGGACAGGAAACGCCAGTCCCCACTCTCGGACCTCCAGTCCCACCGGGTAGCCCCGGATATCCACTCTTCCGAGTATAGTGTCTGGTTGGAGACATTGCCATCCAGTGGTGCTCCCTTGAGGGAGAAAGGTCCGACCCACGGGACATTGGTAACTATGGGGAGAGTCCAGTTTCTATGTGACGGCAATAACTGCCCTGATGATTGATTCACGAAATGGGTCTCAACAAGAATTCCATGCTGGTGAAGGCCCGGTTTTGCCCCTTGTGGTACGGTAATTGTCATTGGAACTGTGGTTGTGCTGTTCGATGGAACATTCCTGCTCGATGGCAGGGATATCCATTCTTCTTCCTCGCTTCCAAAGGATGTCCAGTCTATCTCTATTCTGACTCCCTCGTCCGAGAGTTGTCCGTTGTAGTTCCAGACCCCCAGAAGTAGTCCGTCTCTTGAGTCCTCAAATGGGTTTCCGACGCGTACCTCGGCGTTTGGGCCATTTGACCACCAGTAGGTCACCTCCTCAAGTTCATCCGACTCTGTCCAGTCGTCTGAGTCCACAGTCGAGTCGTTGTCAAAGTCCTCGACGTATATCCCATCTCCATCTTCATCAGTCCACCTGTAGATCTGAAGGAAAACCCTCTCCTCTGAGCTCCTATCTTGATTTCCATCGAAATGGGAGTAGTCGATGGTGGCCCTAGCTCGTAACTGTCTTGTCCCGTGAGGGAGTTGGAATAGTGGGTCAGATTCAATGTGAAGGGGTATTAGCAGATCCGGTCTTTCCCCCTGGTGCCCATCCCATGACCCGTTCTCATCGCCCTCATCACTCCCATTGCCGGTGCTGTTCCATACCACTACGTCGTGTGCGAGAGGTGAGAACCTGATGGGAGTGTATCTTAGATGTACATCTGAATCTGCATAATTGGTGAATTCAATTTCGACCAATTGACTCTCACCGGGACGCATTAGATTCACGTTTGCCTCCCTGTGTTCTCCCTGGAAAGTTCCGCTGTTCCACTGGGCTGGACTGGCCCACCATGTACCATTCTCACCCTCAAGAGTTGAGACTGCCCTTGATACGTTGAACCACCCCCCTCCTTGGACGAATGGCTCATACCCTCTGTCATCCGAGGTGGAGAGCACGAAATCTCTGAACTCCTGGGACTTGGGATGGTCTCCTAGGTTGTCCTGCCACGCCTGTGCGACTACTGCCATGAGTCCGGCGGCAATCGGGGTTGCTAGGCTAGTCCCTCCCCACGTCCCCCATGCGGAGTTAGCGTCGTTTCTCTGATTCAGAGGTACGTCCCCAGTAGCGGACCAGCCGACTGATACAATGTCTGGGTCCATCCTTCCAAGTACATTTGGGCCCCTGTTGGACCATGGCGCGCTCTGCCCCCATGAGTCACTTGATCTGCTGCTGAATGCGCCGACAGAGAATACTCCGTTCGAAGATCCAGGGGACTTTGCGGTTCCGAAACCATGACCGCCGTTTCCTATGGCAACGGCATAGGATGTGTCATTGTTGTAAATCCTAGTCAGCCAGTCGAGGTATAGGGAGTATCCGTCTGCTCCAGCGTCGTCAACGGACGAGTAGCCGAATGAGAAGGAGCCGATGTTTGGCTGATCAGGAGTATCGATGTTTCCATCGTATCCTTCTGCTATGAACCTCCATGCATCGAGAGAGTGACCGCCTGAGTAATGGTTACCGATTGAGGTGATAGTTGCATTGGGCGCCATTCCGAGTACCTTGCCATCGCTGACAATTCCCTGTGCCGCTACCGCGCTCGCGCATAGTGTACCGTGGCTGCCGGATTCGAACATGAAAAGGGTGAGGTTTCCGGCTCCTGCAACTCTGTCGGAGTAACCGTGTCTGGCCGCATAAGTACTCCCGTATGGAACCCCGAGAGAGCCGTCTGAAACCCAATATACGAGTCCGGCTGAGACATCCCAAAGTCCGTCTCCGTCCGTATCCAGACCCGCAGTCTCCTCGCCTGGCCTCATTGGGACCTCGTCTCCGAAATCGCCATCACGGTCCATGTCGGCGTATACTGTCTCGTACAGTCCTGAAATCCTATCGTCTACAACGAGAATTGGGACATCTCCACCTTGCTTAGAACGTAGGTATGAGTCCGGGTGTTGTCCTAGATGATAGAGTCCGGAAAGGGACTCGTTGACGCCAGTGATGTTGAATCCGGAATCCTCCAGAAGGCCGTCGGAGTTGTTGTCAATATCTATTGTTGAAGTGTCTGCATACCATGTAGAGCGGGTCGGGTATGCCTCACCATAGACCATCCAGTAGTACATGCTATTATGATCCAACATAAGTGGCCAGCCCTCGTATGGCGACTTGTCGTATGTCACCCTAGCCTGAGTGCCGTTCAAATCGGGATGGGCGAAATCCACTCCTGTATCGGCCACCGCCACTATTACCCCATCTCCAGTGTAGCCCATTTCCCATGCATCATTGGCTCCGTGTATTTCCCCGCTCCTTACAGAATCTGGAGAAACCCCGGGAGGCTTCTCGAACGGAATTGTGTCGTAAGGTTCTGGAGGCCTTTCGGCGTCGATAACCGCGATAACCCCGGGTATTCCTGATATCTTGTGGACCAATCCAGAATCCACCCAAAACGTCCTATGGTCAATCTCGCCATCAGAGGCCTCTAGGTGAACAAGGGACTCCCCGGGCCCGGGAGGGAGCTGTTTCTCTAATGCGCCATTTTCTTCCTGCCATTCCGAAAGTGACTGTAATGACTTGGTTATTACCGTGACCCTGACCTCTGAGGCCCCACTGTCAACCCTCTCCTGGAGGCTTGAGTCTAACCATGTGTCGGTCACAGAAATAGGAGTCATTACTCCGGGTTTGGAGGTCCCGGTTAGAGCCTCTTCCAGTCTTGTTTCGGGATTGTGTCCAGTTACCGCTGCCGAGGCGGGATGTAGGATAAAAATCAGCATAAGGAGGCACGCAATACGCTGACGCATGGTTATTCGTGCATTCTCGCTTCTTTGATTGTGCCGGCGCCGTGTCCCGTCAAGTCCAAAGCGAAAGA
>CETH01072912.1_pt1 | contig 10536 bp, 9 predicted proteins | sample 361461 | NCBI WGS metagenome assembly CETH01 (sample SAMEA2622695, study PRJEB7988) | marine metagenome | isolation source: saline water (ENVO:00002010), including
TGGGTTTTACTGAAACAAAAGTTCTATCTGATTTAGTTTTTTTAAAAACAACTTTGCCTTTTATGACTGAAAAAATTGAGTGATCTTTGCCCATACCAACATTTTCCCCAGGAAATATCTTGGTGCCTCTTTGTCTAACAATTATGTTTCCAGGTATAACAGTTTCACCACCATATTTTTTTACACCAAGTCTTCGTCCAGCACTATCTCTTCCATTTCTAGACGATCCACCTGCTTTTTTTGTTGCCATAATTTATTACCGTTTACTTATTTTCTACTTTTTTAGAAACCTCTTTTTTTGAAGGCTTAGTTATTTTTTCAGCTTCAGATAACACCTTACCATCTTTTGAAAAAATTTTATTAATTCTTATCATAGAATATTGTTGTCTGTGACCATTTTTTCTTCGAGAGTTTTGTCTTCTTCTTTTTTTAAAAACTAAAACAGTTCTATTTTTACTATTCTTAATTAAATTTGCTTCTACTTTAGCACCAGCAACTATAGGTGATCCAACTTCAATAATCTTATTATCACCATATGCTAAGATTTCTTTAAATTCTATTTTGGAGTCATTTTTTAAATCAGGCAATCTTTCTATTTTTAAGATTTCACCAGATTTAACTTTATACTGTTTTCCACCGGTTTGTATTACTGCGTAAGACATAAAGTTTTGAAAATTTAATTATGGCAATATAGTCTGAGCATTGCTTTAGTCAAGCTCAATAAGTTAAAAATTATCCTTTAAATCTCTTAATTTTGAAAAACTTTCAACATCTTTAGCTTTGAGGAATATATTACACTCCTTCTCGTCTTCTAAAACAGTTGGTAAAGTAGGCAAACCATCATCAAGTCTTTTTTTAATATCAAGTATTTTATTTTTGAGTTTTAAATTTTTTGGATCATGCATAATACAAAAATTTGAATTCTGTAAAGTATATTCATGTCCACAATAAATTTTTGTTTTTGGGGGTAATTTTTTAAGTTTATTAATAGAGTCAAACATCTGACCATAAGTTCCTTCAAAAATTCTTCCACATCCTAATGAGAATAAAGTATCACCAGTAAAAACCATATTTTCTTTGGGAAAATAAAAACAAATATGGCCAGATGTATGACCAGGTATATGAAATATTTTAACTTCGAAACCATCTTTAATCCATGTCTGGTTATCCTCGACTAGAATATCTATTAAAGGAATTCTATCTTTGTCATCCTTAAATCCAATTATTTTAGAGTTAAATCTTTTTTTTAATTCTTTATTTCCTCCAACATGATCATAATGATGATGTGTATTTAAAATATATTTTAATGTTATGTTATTTTTTTCAACTATTTCTATGACTGGCTTTGCTTCACTAGGATCAACCACACATCCAATTTTTTTTTTATTAAATATCAAATATGAATAATTATCACTTAAGCAAGGAATAATTTTTACTATCATCTTATCTCTGGATTAAGAATATACCTAAATTTGAGTTCAAATTTTTAATTATTAAATTTGTATTTTTTATTAAAGTTGGTTTATTATTTCTTAAAGCTATAGATTTTGAAAGTCTAAAGTTCTTTGCCTTACTAAAAGAAACAAAGTCTTTGATAGTACAAAGATGAATATTGGGTGTGTTATACCATTCATCTGGCAAAGTTCTGGTTACTGGCATTGTACCTTTAAGCAAAAGATGAAGTCTTATTTTCCAGTATCCAAAATTTGGTATGGTGACTATTGCTTGTTTTCCTATTCTTAAAAGTTCATTTATCACTTTTTCTGGATTTAGAAAAGCTTGTAAAGTTTGACTTAAAACAACATAGTCAAATGACTTGTTTGGAAATTGTTCCAGATCTTTCTCTGCATTTCCTTCGATGATAGTTAAACCTTTTGCGATACAGTTTTGAACTTTAGTTTTTGATATTTCAATTCCTCTTATATTTACACTTTTTTCTTTGATCAGATACTCCATTAAAATACCATCACCACAACCCACATCTAATACATGAGTTTTCTTTTCAATTAAATCAGAAATAACCTTGAATTCTGGTTTCATAACTATCTTTCTAAATATGCTTTATCTAAAAAATTTTTTAAAGCTTTTAAAAAATCTGGAACATCAAGTAAAAATGAGTCATGACCTTTGTCTGACTCTATTTCTACAAAACCAACATCAGCACCAATTGCATTAAGGGCAATAACTATATCTTTATTTTCTTGAGTTGGATAAAGCCAGTCAGAAGTAAAAGATATAACAAAAAATTTAGCTTTAGTGTTTTTAAAGGCACTAGATAAATTTCCATTAAATTGTTTTACTAAATCAAAATAATCCATTGCTCTAGTTATATAAAGATAGCTGTTAGCATCAAATCTATCAACAAACACAGAACCTTGGTACCTTAAATAGCTTTCTATTTGAAAATCTGCATCAAAACCAAATTTAAGATCATCTCTTTCTTGTAAATTTCTACCAAATTTTTCTTGAAGACCCTTTTTTGATAAATAAGTAATATGTGCTGCCATTCTTGCTACAGCTAAACCTTTGTCAGGAAGAGTGTTATTAGATAAATATTTTCCGTTAAGCCAATTATGATCAGCTGCTATTGCTTGTCTACCAAGTTCATTTAACGCAATATTTTGAGCAGAATGATTTGATGTGCAAGCTATAGGAACTACAGTTCGAGTTTTGTCTGGAAAATTACTGACAAATTGTAAAACTTGCATACCACCCATAGAACCCCCAATAACAGAAAAAAGTTTTTTTATATCAAAAAAATTTAATAGATTTACTTGTGCATTGACCATATCATTTATCGTTATGACAGGAAAATCTGTTCCATAAATTTTTTTTGTTTCAGGATTTTCATGACTTGGACCAAAAGACCCCATACAACCACCAATGACATTTGCACAAATAACAAAATATTTATTTGTATCAATAGATTTGTTTGGACCTACAGCATAAGACCACCATCCATCTTTATTAGTTACAGGATTAATACCAGTAACAAATTGGTCACCAGTAAGAGCATGAAAGACTAAGATTGCATTATCTTTATTTTTATTTAATGAACCATAAGTTTCATATGCAATAGGAAAATTGCTGATTGTTTTGCCACAATCAAGTTTAAGCGTATTTTTTACAATAAAGGTTTTTATTTTTTCTTTAATATTCATAATATTAGCCAAAAATTGAATTGTGAGAAAAAAAACTTTTTTAGCGGTTTTTTTAAAGCGCTCGCAATTCAGTTAAATCAGCGCACAAAAATTTTGTACTAGAAGTTATTTAGTATGTCAATTTTTTTAAAATTTCCCTACTAATGCTATATAAATAAATGATATTTTATTTATAAAGGGCGTAAAATTTAAAAAAAATGACATCAGTAAAATTTAAAAAATTAAATATCGAGTCTTATAAACCTGGAAAATCTAGTATTAAAAAACTAAAGAAAATCGTAAAATTGTCAGCAAACGAGTCTGCATTAGGAGCCAGCCCCAAAGCTAAAAAAATAATATCCAATAAAAAAATTAATTTTTTTAGATATCCAGATAGCAAGTCTAATGAACTGAGAAACCAAATTTCAAAAAAATTTAAATGTAAAAAAGATAAAATTATTTGTGGGGCAGGATCTGATGAGGTTATTCAAATGTTATGTCAGCTTTTTCTTAAACCAAAAGATGAGGCAATTGTTCCACAATTTAGTTTTTTGATGTACAGAATTTATGCAAAAATAGTTGGTGCAAATGTTATATTTGCCAAAGAAAAAAAATTAAAAGTATCTATTATAGAGATCATAAAAAAAGTAACTAGAAAAACAAAAATTGTTTTTTTGGCTAATCCAAATAATCCAACTGGAACTTATTTAACTCACACTGAATTGATTGAACTAAGAAAAAAATTAAGAAAAAATATTTTATTAGTTGTTGATGATGCATATGCAGAATATATGAAAAATTCTGATTACAAATCTGGTTTAGATTTATTTAAAAATAAAGAAAATGTTTTTATATTAAGGACATTTTCAAAAATTTATGGTTTATCATCCTTACGAGTAGGGTGGGGACATGGGTCACAAAAAATTATTGATGCTCTCAATATTATCAAACCACCATTTAATGTTAATGAGGTAGCACAAAAAGCAGCGGTGGAGTCTCTCAAAGATAATAAATTTATATCTCGTAATATTAAACATAACATTTTTTATGCAACAAAATTAAGAGATTTCTTAAATAATTATGATATTAGTTCAAATAAAGTTTCTGCAAATTTTTTATTATTAGATTTTACAAAATGTAAATTTAAAGCAAGATATTTTTATGAAAAGTTAAAAATGAAAGGAATTATTTTAAGGTCTACTGAAGATGGTTATAAAATTAAAAATATGTTGCGGTTAAGTATTGGATCAAAAAAAGAAAATTTGAAATTTATGAAGGTAACAGAAAGTTTATTCAAAAAATGAAAAATGTATTAATTATAGGCTGTGGATTATTGGGCTCCTCTTTAGTTAGAAAAATTTCCAAGAAAAAAATAGCAAAAAAAATATTTGTTTATGAAAAATCAAAATCAAACATTTCTAAAATAAAGAAATTAAGGTTACCTGGAATAATTGTTAAGTCATTAAAAGATGGTGTAATTAATTCAGATCTAATTATTTTTTGTACACCAATGAGTGAATACAAAAAAATTATTTTGAAAATTAATAGATTCATTTTACCAAAGACATTAATTACTGATATTGGTTCTTCAAAAATTGAGTCTTCTAAAATTATCAAAAAATTTTTAAAAAAAGGTATTCACTGGACTGGAAGTCATCCTATAACAGGTTCAGAAGTAAGTGGACCAGAGCATGGTAAAGATAATATTTTTGAAGATAAGTGGTGTATTTTAATTAAAGATAAAAAAACTAATTTAAAACATTTAAAATTTCTAAAATCTTTTTGGAAAAAATTAGGTTCTAAAACTGTGATTATGAATTCTGAAAAACATGATAAAATTTTTTCAATTACCAGTCATTTACCACATTTAATTGCATATAATTTAGTTAAGTCAGCGCAAGATTTTGAAAAAATCCTAAAATTTAATCTTATAAAGTATAGTGCGGGAGGATTAAGAGATTTTTCAAGAATAGCAGCCTCAAATGAAATAATGTGGAGAGATATATTTTTTGATAATAAAAAAAATGTATCAAAAGCAATTAATTTATTTATTAAAAACTTGAATGCATTTAAGAGAGATATTAATTCTAAAAACAATAAATCAATTTTAAAAAAATTAATTCAAACTAAAAAAGTAAGATCAAAGATTATTAAACTGAAACAAGATGTAAATAAGCCGAATTTTGGCCGTGACTAATAGTTTTTAATATTACTAATTTTTTTTACTAACAACTTCGAGGTTTTTTTAATTAATTCTATCGCAAAATTAGTTTTCATTACAAGAACTTTTTTTCTTGGTCCATAAGCATGAATAAATTTCGAATTATTAATACACATCCCAACATGACCTTTCCAGAAAATTATGTCACCTTTTATAAATTTTTGAGCTGATTTCTTTTTACAAAATTTAATTTGATCTTTAGAGTCTCTAGGAAAAAAAATTCTATTATAGTAAAAATAAATTTGAATTAATGCTGAACAGTCAATACCTCTTGAAGTTTTACCACCCCAGAGATATTTACTATTTAAAAATAATCTTAGAATTTTAACAAAATTTTTTTCATGATGATCTATTTTTTTTGTATCTTTTTTTTTAATCCACTTATTTTTTTCAAATTCAATATAATTTTTATTCTGACTCCTTATAGAAATTCCTGATGCAAAAAAAAGAGATTTATTTGTTGCAAAAAACTTACTATTTATTTTTTTATAAATTTTAGATTTTAATTTAAAAACTTTTAGTGTTGGCTTGAAATGATTGAAAAATTTATCTTTTTTGATAAAACCTATATAATTATCAAAAACAGTTTTTATTTTAATCCAATTTCCTTTTTTAGATAAAATCTTAAATTCTTCTCCATATAAAATTTGCGATAATACTTCAGAATTCAGAGAAGGTTTAGAATTTATATTTGTTACAGGTAAATTTAAAAAATTATGTTTCACTTAATTTTAGTTTATCTTTCATAAGCCACAAGATGATTAGAGATGGAATAACCATAAGTGCTGTTAAAATAAAAAATATTCCCCAATCTCCATTTAACCAATCCACAAGGGCACCAGAGGACGATGCTAATGTGGTCCTTCCAGCAGTACCAATAGAAGCTAATAAAGCATACTGGGTAGCAGTATAAGACCTATCTACCAATAAAGATATGAATGCCACAAAAGCAACTGTTGCAAAAGCTGCAGCTATATCATCAAAAATCACTGCTATAGCAAAAAGAAACTCAGATTTATCACTCCAGGCAAGAACGCTAAATAAAAGATTTGTGCTTGCCATAACAATACCCGCCAAAAACATTGCTTTTAAGACACCTGATCTTATTACAAAAAGACCACCCATAAGAGTAAAAATTACTGTTGTGATCCATCCTAACGTCTTAGAGTAAATTGCAATATCAGTTTTGCTAAAACCAATTTCTTTATAAAAAATTATAGACATTCTACCAAGAAAAGCTTCCCCAACTTTAAATAAAAATACAAATCCTAAAATACCTATTGCTATAGAAAATCCATTTTTCTTGAAAAAACTTATAATTGGTCCACCAATCGTCCCACCAATCCATGAAATGAATTGAGTAAACAAATTTTGTTTGTTAAAATTATCTAAAATTAATTTATCTGTTTCCTTTTGTTTATTTTGTTTTTCAGGATAATTTTGTTCATTAACAAACATAAGCCCAATGTTCATTAAAATTACAAGTATTCCCAAGATTAAAAATGTTATTTGCCAGTAATTTTCTATTCCTGATTTTTGTAAATATTCTGCAGAAAATAAGGATAATACGCCTCCAAGCTTATACCCACTCCACCAACCAACAACAGCCATTGCAGCACCTGCGGCCATTGATTTTCCCTCATTTTCGCCAATTTGTTCAATTCTTAATGCATCTACAGTAATATCTTGAGTAGCAGACGCCACGGCAATTATTAACCCAACAGTAATTACTAAGGCTAAATTTTCAGATGGATTAATTATACTCCATAAAAAAAGTGAAATTAATATCAATAATTGCATTAGAACGATCCAGCCTCTTCTATGACCTATTTTTTTTGTCAAAAAGGGAATCTGTATTCTATCAACTAAAGGTGCCCATAAATAATTAAATGCATAAACGCCGAAAATTAATCCTGCCCAACCAATAGTCGATCTACTTAATCCATCTTCTTTTAACCACAAACTAAGACTACTACCAATTAAAACCCAAGGAAAACCTGAAATTGCACCTAATAATAAAATTTTTAACATTCTCTTGTCATAGTAAATTGAAAACATTTCAGAAAAAGACTGTTTTTTAATTTCTAACATTTTTAGTTTCTCCAAAAAGAAGGTAAAAATAAAACTAATATTGCAAATAACTCTAATCTACCTAAAATCATACCAAAGGATAATATCCATTTAGAAATATCAGGTAAAGATGAGAAGTTTCCATTAGGTCCAATAATTGATCCTAGACCTGGCCCTACATTAGAAATAGAAGTTGCAGCTCCAGAAATTGAGGTAATAAAATCAAGTCCTGTTAATGATAGTAATGCAGCAATAATAAAAAAAATAACCATATACATATAAATAAAAGAAATTATTGAAGCAATGAATTTGTTATCAACTGGATTTTTATTATATTTTAGAATAAAAACTCCCTTAGGATAAATAATCTTTTTTAATTGATTTGAAATGAAAGAATATAAAATTTGTATTCTAAAAATTTTGATACCACATGTTGTTGAGCCTGCACAGCCACCTATAAACATTAATCCTAGAAATATCATAAGAGGGAATCCACCCCAATTATCAAATTGGGCATTTACATAACCAGTGCCAGTCAAAATAGAAATTACATTAAAAAAAATAGATCTTAAGTTTAATTGAATTGAATTATTTATACTTAAATATATTGATAGAATGATAATACTTATAAATATAATTTTTAAAAAAGTTTTGACTTGTATATCTGAAAAGAATATTTTTTTATCACCACTTAAAAATTTTATATATGCTATAAAAGGTAAACTTCCTAGAATTATAAAAATCATTGCTGAGATTTCTATGGAAAAGCTATCAAAAAAACCAATAGACTCATTATAGTTTGAGAAACCTCCAGTAGCTATTGTTGTCATAGAGTGAGTAATACTGTCAAAAACGTTCATACCAAGCACTTTGTAAGAAATAGCACATAGTGTGGTTAAGCCTGTATAAATATAAATTAATCTAAGAGCAATCTCTTTTGATTTAGGCAGAATTTTTTCTGAGGAATCATTATTTGAAATTTTGAACAATTGCATACCACCAACATTCATTATTGGCATTAGTGTTATCGCCATAACTATTATACCTATCCCACCTAACCATTGAAGTATAGCTCTCCATAACAAAATGCCTTTTGGCATAAACTCTAAATTTGAAATAATCGTTGAACCGGTAGTGGTAATACCCGACATACTTTCAAAAAAAGCGTTTGTAAATGAAAATTCGATACTAGAAAACACAAATGGTAGAGACCCAAAAATTGCAATACTCAACCAAGATAATGCTGTTAATAAAAAGGCTTGTTGTAAATTTAATTTTTTATCATGATCTAAATTTGATAAAAAAAATAGTGTTCCAAAAATAATTGTAACAATTGAAGCACCAAAAAAAGATGAATCTATTTCAGAGTAAAAAAATTGAACAATTATTGGAATCAGCATAAAAATTCCAAGAATTATCTGAAGAACTCCAAGAGTAAAAAAAACAGTTTTATAATTAGACATTTTGAAAGAACATTATTTTATGGTAAATAAATTTCAACTCTATAAGAATTAGTTAAATCATTAATTTAAGATTTTATTGAATTATTCATGATCAAAAAAGAATATTTAGACAAAACAAGTGCATGGCCTTTCGTTGAGGCTAAAAAAATGCTTCGAGAAAGAAAATCTTTAATAGAAAAAAAGGGAAAAATAACTTTGCAAACAGGCTATGGACCCAGTGGTCTTCCCCACATAGGCACATTTGGAGAAGTAGCAAGAACAACAATGATGGTAAATGCATTAAGTAAATTGATTGATCTTCCAACAGAAATTATTACATTTTCGGATGATATGGATGGTTTAAGAAAAATTCCTGAAAATGTTCCACAAAAAGATTTATTAGAAAAAAATTTACACAAGCCTCTTACCCAAGTTCCAGATCCATTTAATAAGTTTAATAGCTTCGGCGAGCACAATAACGAAAAGCTTAAAACTTTTTTAGATAGTTTTAATTTTGAATACAATTTTAAAAGTTCAACTTTGCTTTATAAATCAGGTTTTTTTAATCCTTCATTACAAAAAATTTTAGAAAATTATGATGGAATAATGAATATTGTCCTACCCACATTAGGAAAGGAAAGACAAAAAACTTACAGTCCTTTTTTGCCAATATGTCCAGATACCGGACATGTTTTAGAAATTCCAGTGAAGGAGATAAATAAAGAAAAATCTAAAATTATTTTTAATAATAATGGAAAAAAATTGGAAGCAAGTATTTTAGATGGAAACTGCAAATTACAATGGAAGGTAGATTGGGCAATGAGGTGGTATGCTTTGGATATTGACTTTGAAATGTATGGAAAAGATCTCATTGAGAGTGCAATTTTGTCTACAAAAATAATTAAACTTTTAGGAAAAACTAATCCATCAGGATTTGCTTATGAGTTATTTTTAGATGAAAAAGGTGAAAAAATTTCAAAATCAAAAGGTAATGGAATTACAATAGATCAATGGCTTGAGTATGCTTCTCCCGAAAGTTTATCTTTATATATGTATCAAAATCCCAAAAGGGCTAAAAAACTTTATAAAGAGATAGTTCCAAAAGCTGTTGATGAATATTTAGATTTTATAGAAAAAGCAAAGACCCAGAGTGAGTTGCAGTTACTTATGAATCCTGTGTGGCACGTTCATAACAGTAAGATTCCAAAAGAAAATATGATCATGTCTTTTTCAATGTTGCTAAATCTTGTTGAAACAAGCAATTCGGATAACAAAGAACTTTTATGGAAATTTGTAAAAAAATATAAATCAAATATTTCTGAGAAAGAACATCCGATTTTCGATAATTTGATTGAATATGCTATCAAGTATTTTAATGATGTTATTAAATTACGGAAAATATATAAAAAGCCAAACAATGAAGAAAAATTAGCTTTAAAAGCTTTAATAGAAACCTTAGATAAATGTAATAACAAAATGACTCCAGAAGAAATCCAAACATTAATTTATTCAACAGGAAAAGAAAATGGTTATTCAGAAAATCTTAGGGATTGGTTTAAATTAATTTATGAGGTTGTATTTGGAGACGAAAATGGTCCACGAATGGGTTTTTTCATAAGTTTTTTTGGTGTTAAAGAAACAAAAGATCTTATATTAAATAAAA
>CETH01009695.1_pt1 | contig 10533 bp, 11 predicted proteins | sample 361461 | NCBI WGS metagenome assembly CETH01 (sample SAMEA2622695, study PRJEB7988) | marine metagenome | isolation source: saline water (ENVO:00002010), including
GCTATTGATAGATTTCCTCCCCCAGACTCACCTGACACGAGAACTTTCGAAATACCGAGTAACTCAGAATTTTCGATCGTCCATTGGGTCGCAGATGCACAGTCGTTCAATCCTGCGGGAAATGGATGGGGACCCAGTACACCTCCTCCGTTTCGGAATTCTACGCCGATAACGATTAGGCCAGTGGCAGCGAGTTCATCCCGCCACCTTTGATATCCAACGTTGGAAGCTTGCAGCATCACCATTCCTCCTCCATGGGTATGGACTACCCCTGGAATTGGGATGTCGACAACTGTCGGTTTATGGATGTAGAGGTTGATGTCGTTACCGTCGACACCTTTAATTACCTCTGTATATGACGTGACTTTCTCAGCTGGTGGCGTGGCACCAGTCAGAGCCGCACCCAGTTCGTTAAAGCCCGCTTCAGATTCCAGACTATAAGCGATGATCTCTTCTAGAGGTGAAGATCGATTGACTGGGGGTTGCGGTGGGGCGACATCAAGGCCGATGAGGGCCATGGCTGCAATCATTCGTGGGTCTGCCCGTGGGTCATCTTTGATGTCCATGTTGGGGTTACCTAAACGTCCGGGAAGGTTCTGGCTCATTTCAACTCCTCTTTCTTATATGCAGCCATAGTATCAATGGCCTAAAGCAAGACGAAATTCGGTGAAATGTTAATTACTTATCAAAGAACTATAGGAGTTCTAGGCAACTCAAATCTTCAATTGCTGCAATATTGCGTTTCACCATTTCGGTTATCCATGCAGCACTTCTCTGGTTCCCAGCGTCCATTGATCCGGCGACCATACTAGCGAACGCCCAAAGGTAGAGAACCCCATATCGATAGTCCTCCCATGCTACGTCGACTGAATATTCAGATATCCCTTGGGCTTTAACCCCTTCGACGTAACGGGTAATAAGATCCTTTTCGTGGGAGCGACGGACTTCGGTTTGGGTGCTCTGACTCATGAAATAGGCGACATCCACTATTCCGCTACCTCGTAATGGGACTCCCCAATCGACAAAAACTATGGGAAGTTGATCAGGAGTTTGACCAAAAAATAAATTGTCCAGACGGAAATCACCGTGGATGACAGTAACTGGATCGCCATCCAGGCGCTTCTGTAATGCTGGAAGGGCAGCCAGATATCTTTCCTTCGCGTCCAGAAACTTCTCTGGTAGGTATTCCCCGAATTTTTCAACTGTCGGATCCCAGCTAGCTTTTGCACCCTCAACCATGCTGTGGGCATTCTGAGAATTCGAGAAACGGGGTAGCCAGTCGTAACCTGCCTCCACTTTCCCCCAAAAGCTTCCATGCAGCTTCGCTAATTCATCTATACCCAGACCTGTCTCTTCTAAAGTTGCCCCGATGACTTGATCTCCAAGGCGATAATCAGAAAGATCTTCGAGAATAATGACGAAATTAGATTTGCCTTCTATATCGGCCAAGTACACTTTTGGGCTGGCGGAAAGGCTTTGGGGGACTATTTCCAAGTAGCTGCGTATTTCTCGCTCATACACCCCGAAATCTTCAGCCATCTGCCTATTAGTCTCATTGGTCGTCGGAAATTTGACCACCAACGATCGTGGAGCTTCCTGTGTGTGTTCACTATATGTGAGTGAAAGAAATTCTATTTCACTTACCATTCCTCCACGCTCACCGATCGGCGCTCTCTTAATACCAATTATTTTCTCTGAAGAGCGAAGAATCGAAGCGTTACGGAGAACGTCCGTTAACCACTCTTCGGTAACCTGATCAGGCGATATAGGTAAGGGTCGCATCGGGATCGATAAGCCCTGCTATAGGAGATCTAGGCAGTTGAGATCTTCTATAGCAGCAACGTTACGTTTCACCATTTCTGTCATCCAAGCATTACCCCGATCATTCGTTTGATCCATGGATCCCGCAACCAGAGTAACGAAGCACCATTGATACAGCACCGCTACACGGTAATCTTCCCACGCTTCATCAAATGAATAGCCTGTGACTCCCTGTGCTTGTAACGAGTCCAGATATCGCTGGATGAGTTCTTTCTCATGAGCACGGCGTTCCTCCATTTTTGTGCTTTGTGCAAGCAAGAACGCAATCTCCACAGGCCCTCGCCCTCTCACGGGGCCTTGCCAATCAATGAAAGTCATTTTGTGATGGTGAGGTTCTTTCCCGAAGAACAAATTGTCAAGACGAAAGTCGCCATGGAGGACGGTCACTGGTTCTTTATCCAAGTGCTTCTGCAATTCGGGGAGGGCCTTAAAATAGTCTTCCTTGATGTCGCGTATCCATTGGGGCATATATTCATCAAAATTCTGGGCTGCTTGTTCCCAACTGGCTTGAGATCCTTCAAGCATGTTGGTGGCATTCCAGGAATTTGAAAATCGGGGCATCCATTCAAATTCTTCAGAGTCAACTTTCCCCCAGAATGTTCCATGTAGTTTCGCTAATTCTTCTAGGGCGAGTCCTGATTCTTCGAATGTCGCCCCTTCGACTTGGTCCCCTACGCGGTAATCAGAAAGGTCTTCAAGCACGATGACGAAGTCTACGTCTCCTTCAATATCTGCGAGGTGCACTTTGGGGCTCGCAGCGGGGCTTTTAGGGACGATCTCTTGATAGCTTCGAACTTCGCGTTGATACACTCTAAAGTCCATTGCTATTCCACGATTCACTTCGTTCAGCGTAGGGAATTTTGCCACTAAGGTTGCCGGAGCATCTTGGTAGTCCCCGCTGTATGTAAGTGATAGAAGTGAGAGTTCGCTTAGCATGCCAGCCCCTTCTCCGAGTTGTCTTCCTGTTACTTCAGATACTTCGGCCGATACTGGAAGTGAACCGCTATTACGCAAAACTGCTGTCATCCATTGCGGTGTAATCTCTTTCGGTGATTTTGGTAGAGGCCTCATTCGTTCCCTTTCACTATTCGGCTATTAAAGTGCACAAATCTCTCAATAGCAAAATCTTGTTTTGTTGCGTCCCATCGATATTGTGCCGGAGTTCCGATATTGTTAGGTACATGATTCTATGAATACTTAGGGGGATTTTTTATGGAACTGAAACTAAGTGGATTACGAGCTATCGTCCCAGCATCAACAAAGGGCATCATGCGGCGAGTCGTTGAGCAACTAGTCGATGAGGGATGCAATGTCGCTATTTGTTCACGGTCGGAAGACTCAGTAGCAAAAACATTGCGCGAGCTTTCGGGCGGCCGAGGAGAGGTAATTGGTCGAGCTTGTGACGTGTTAGACAAGGAAGACTATGAGTCTTGGATCGAGGAAATGGCTGTGCAGATGGGTGGTGTCGATATTTTCATCCCAGGTGTAAGTGCTGGCGGTGGAGCTGATAGCGAACGGAACTGGTGGAAGAACTTTGAGGTAGATGTGCTCTCAACCGTTCGCGGCTGTGAGACAGTTATCCCCCATATGCAAGATAGCGGCGGAGGTGCGATCACCTTTATAACAACAACAGCTTCTGTTGAAACTTTCGGAGGTCCACAAGCATATAACGCTATGAAAGGTTCCTTACTCGTCTACGCAAAGCAACTTTCTCAAGAAGTAGGAAAGGATAAGATCCGCGTCAATTGTGTTTCTCCTGGACCTATCTACTTCGAAGGCGGTTCATGGGAGATGCTAAAGGACACGATGGCAAAATGGTTCTCAAAAATAGAACGAGATCACCCTGAAGGACGTCTCGGAACTCCCGAGGAAGTCGCTAATTGTATAGTGTTTATTTCTAGCCCTGCAGCGAGTTGGGTATCGGGTACTAACATGATGGTTGATGGCGGCTTTACGAAACGCGTTCAATTCTGATCGGATAAAAGTATGGACATCATCCGTAAACAAACTGTCAAACGAAGCGACCCAAAAAAGCATCCTGGCGGCACCCCGCTAGCGAAAGCTCCCCGAATAGACCTTGGCACGGAGATTATTCCTAAGGAGCGGTATACCTCTGTGGAATTCATGCAATTGGAATGGGACAAAATTTGGACGAAGACGTGGCTGTTGGGTTGTCGCGAGGATCAGATCCCTGAGCCTGGTGATTTTATCTGCACAAATATAGGTGCAGAGTCGGTTATTCTGGTTCGGCAAAAAAACGATGAAATTAAAGCGTTTCATAACGTTTGCATGCATCGAGGCAACCGCCTAGCTGATGAAGGCTTGTGGCACGCTGAGAGTTTCGTGTGTGGTTACCATGGATGGGAGTATGATTCCGATGGAACTTTCGTTGATATTCCTGACTTAGATACATTCCAACAAGGAAAGCCGCCTTGTAGCGGGCTCGCTGAACTTCCATGCGAAACCTGGGTTAGTTTCGTCTGGTTTAGTCTAAATACGGAAGTTGAACCCCTCGAAGAATACATTGGCGACTTAGTCGGACATTTCGAACCGTATCATTTTGAGCGTATGGCGATGACTCGGTGGGTTACAGCAGAGTGGAATTGCAACTGGAAAGCCGCAGTTGACGCGTTCGCTGAGGCTTACCATACTGCTACTACGCATCCTCAGTTGAAATGGTACTTGGACGATTTTGATATTCAGATTGATCTCTACGACAAGCACAGTCGCTATCTCATTGCTTTTGGGTTGCTAAGCCCGCGAGTTGAATCTGTTGGTGAAATTCCTCCACCGTTGAAGTTCTTGTTATCAGATGCTGGTATCGATCCGGCATCTTATGAGGGGCCAGTGAATGGGATTCGCGGAGCAGTACAGAAACAGAAGCGCGCCACACAGGAGGAACAGGGTAAGGACTTCTCAGAGCTCCATGATGACCAGTTGACTGACGACTATAACTACTTAGTTTTTCCTGGGGTAACGTTCAATACGCATTCTGATGATTTGATGCTATATCGGCACCGGCCGCATCCCAGCGACCCAAATAAGTGTTTATTCGATGTTTGGATGTTTGAGCTGATCCCCGAAGGTGAAGAATGGCCGGAACTTCCTAAACATGATTTCCGGCCTGAAGGAAGCACCAGGTCTCTTGGCTTGGTCATTGATCAAGATGCAGCAAATCTTGCTTCTGTCCAAGCCGGAATGAACAGCGCTGGCTACCCAGGGCTTTGGCTATCAGATCAAGAAATTAGGCTTCGCCATTTCCACAAGACAATTACTGACTTTATTGAAAGCTAACGGAAGGTCCTCAGCGACAGCTCTGGGGTTAGACGAATATTAGGAAGCTTCTTTCTGAGTTGTTCGTCGAAGTGGTTGATATTTGCGGTATGTCATTGTTCTCCATACCCATTCCGCCGGACCAAAGCGGAAATGAGCGAGCCATAATTTTGACCATACAAGCTGGATACACCACACGCAGAGAATGAAGAGGGCGACACCACCTCGCCCCAAATCGCCTTTATCAAAAATGGCTGAAAGCACCACTACGCCGAAGACTGTCTGGGTTAGGTAATTAGTAAATGCCATTTGCCCAACCGAGCGGACTCGATCATGTATTGGAGTTGATGGCCTACTATCCCATAGAGAAATAATCGATAAGAATGCTAAGGCGAGTGGTATCGTGGCAACAGTATTCGGCAACTGCCCTATAATCGCAACTTCAGGATCATAATCAGCTAATGCCTGCCATAGCACTCCAGCAGTTGCCAATGGAAGCCCGAACCCTAGGCCCCACCGAATTGTTTTTTGGTAAAGCGCTCGTTCACTTTTCCCAGAAATAAATCCAGAGCGGTAGAGGGCCACTCCGATCAGCATGCAACCTAACGCTCGACACACTGTGTCAACTAGAAACCAGAAACCAACTTCATCGCCCATGGGTGACTCCCCACTCCAAAAACTTCCGAGTTCAGTTTCTCCGTTATTAACAAGACCTTGAGTGATTACTCCATGCAAGATTGTTAAAACGAAAAACCCTATGCCCCAACTGAAGAGGACTCTGGGTGTCCTTTTACGAAATAAGAGGACGACAGGAGCACAACAAGCGTACAGGGTGAGAATATCACCTTGCCAAAGCAATACATGCAACGACCCAAAACCAAACAATAAGAGATTTCTCCATAGACTTAAGAGAACTGGTTTTCTTCCTTTCTCAACTGCTCGGTCGGCAAAAAGAACAATTCCAGCCCCGAATAGCATCGAAAAAAGTGCCATTGTTTTCTGGTCAATAAAGATTTCTCCAGCGACACCAACAACCCAGTCGAATGGGTTGTTTGAACCACCAGCGTCAAGATTATGATACGCGGAATCTGATATACCAAAATTGACAGCGTTCATCACCAGTATGCCCAAAGTCGCAAGACCCCGAACCGTATCTAGATTTGTTATGCGTTCATTTTGTTTCGTAGCTCCGGACCTCATGTCTGTATTATCCTTCCTTCGCAAGATCTTCGACAATTTCTGCATTTGGAAGTGAAGATAAGGCACGTGGTGGAACATAAATTTTCCTATTCCGGGACCCGCCTCCGACAATGACTTTCTCACAATTCATAACCCGACTATCTATCCACAACGGAAGATCATTGGGAAGGCCAAAAGGAGTCACGCCACCTAGGGTCATACCTGTAATTTCTGTTGCTTCTTCAGGAGAAGCAAATGACGCCTTCTTAGTTCCCAATTTTTTCCTAACCGACTTATTGACGTCAATTCGAGTAGTAGCAAGAACTACGCACATTGCATACACCCGTGGTTCTCCTTTGCCCGCCACCATGATGGCATTTGCAGATTCCTCTGGCTTATAACCGTAGTGCTCACAAAACGCGGTCGTATCAGCAAGATCAGGGTCACACTCTATGATCTCATAACGCACACTGGTGAGATTGAGGGCTTCAAGAATTAGATCAGTCATCTCTCAGTGGGTTTCCTTTCTCCTGCTATGAGTGATTTCGGAGAATTTCTCGATAGGGGGCTCCTGCATCACCGGCTATCTCTAGCTCCTTCTACAACCTGACTTAAATCTAATAGAATTTTTCTTCTATCCATGAAGAGATCGCTTGAAGGTTACCCTTACCGATAAATGACATCGAGCCAATATCTTCGCGTTCTAAGCCAGAGACGACAACGATATCTTCGTTTGCCTTACCTTCTCCCCAACTTTCTTTTAACACTTCCCAAACAGAATTAGCGTCAAAATCTCCAAGATCATAATCTGTGATTACTGCATATGGGCTAGGGACTTTCTCAATTGATTCTGTGACCTGCTCTAAAGTCCCGGCCGTTTCGACTTCAAGTGTTGGAAATGTATGTGAAACCCAGGTGAGAAAAGTTTCCCTCACTAGCTCATCATCGTCAACGACAAGGAGTGTCCGCATTTTATTATTCTTGTGTCTAACATGCTGATATGGCTCAATATGGTCACCGCACCATGCCTTAAGGCCATCAAGATCTCCTTTAGGAACAAACTGGATATCGACCCCTTCCCGGAGTTCCCCAGCGGACAATTCTCCACTAGTTAGAAGGAACTGATCCATATCAAATCCATATTCTTCGAGTTTGCCTGCAAGAACAAAACCGTCACCAGGTTCTGGCATAGCCCAATCGGAAATAACGACGTGGATAGGTTGATTCTGAAGAACTTCTAATGCTTCATCAACTCCAGACGCTAAAAGGACTTCATTGTCTGGGAAATAAGTACTAAACCATAGTTCTGAGATCTTCCGCACGCCGGGATCATCATCGACGACAAGGATTATGTTTTTTTTCATTATTCTGCCGAAGGATACGAAGCGAGGAGATCTTTCATTTCTTTGATTGCCTTTTGTATCATTTCTGCTTTGTCAGCATCCAAAGTGATAGGGGCCCCCTCTTCATGTGATACTTCCCACAACATTGCTATTGCAGCAGTATGCGAAGTCAATTTATGTATGATTTGTTGCTTGCTTCTAGGCGTATCCACTGTGCACAATTCTCTCTTTCTTTCTCGTAATCTACAACTTTAAAATCAAGTGATAATAGGACTTAAGTCCCTTCTCCTGAGTTGGGGCTGGATCTTTTGTCGCAGCTTAAATAGGTTTGTCTTTAATATCTTCAAGAAGAGCAGTTATATATGTTTGATCGGGGCTTTCCTCATCGATTTTCGTCGTTTTATAAAACCGAAACCACCAGCGTTGAGAGTTTCCAGACGCGATTTCTTCTCTTGCAATAGATTGCATGCGGCGCCATAAAGCAGCGACTGCTAGAAGCAAAAGAGCAACTACCAATCCGATAAGTCCCCACCCCCAGATAGCCACTACAACCAACACTCCCTTACTCTCATTTCCTTACTGAAAACACATTCAGCAGTATTTCTCGTCGAACCAATACACGCACATTTTAAACTGGCACAATCAAAGTTTCCAAGCCGCATACAGGAACATCACTCTGAACTGGAACTTTAGGCAACTTGGTAGCTCGCAAGCCTCTAGATACAATGTAGATATGAGTCAAATAGGAGATAGAGCAATTAATGAGGACATGAAAACAGCTCGACCATTGGACTCTTCTTGGCGCTATACGGAGCTCTGGCCAAAAGCTAAGCGTAAAGCGAGAGGTCTTAGTTTCACAAGAATGTTTGTTCTGCCTGTGTTTTTTGGCGTCTTTGCGATAGTTGCGGTGATGCTAGTTATTTGGGCTATCGACATCTTGGTATAAACAACTTAGCGTTGACTTTCTGTCTTCGGATCACCCTTAAGGTATCGTTTGGGCTTTGAGGTTTTCCTCGCGGAGCACTAATCCACTTTCTATGTTTCAGTGACCATTGTTTCGAAGCTTGTTTAACTAGGTGCCTCCTTTTATAGACTGGCAGCATGGCCCAAAGTCCTGAACTTGATCACCTTATAGCGGCAATGTCTAGATACGTAATAGATCTGCCGCGCGCGATTGCTATTCACCTTCCAAGGATTAGAGATGGGGAAGTTCACGACATTGAATTTATCTGGGGTAACAGAAGTTTTCAGTCATCGAGACGAAACCCGCTCCAAGAAGGTGATTTGGGTTCAGTTACCAGAAAGAAATTTGATGAACTGTTACACCACTTAAATAGAGCTTGGTTTGATGGGCAAGCGATTCAATTCTTTGTGAGCTCTCACAAATCAAACGCACATGATATTGAAATCGAAACTATCTGGTCCAAAGCCGAAGATGTCATCGTCGAGTGGGGAGATGAGATCAACTCCAAGATCCAACATGGCTCTGCTATTGAAGCTGAACGACATCAGAGACTTATGGATGCTGTTGAAGCAGAACGTGATTCTTTCGTGCAGGAAATCCACGATAACGTCCTACAAGATCTTCATATTCTCACGATGAACATGGCATCGAAATTAAATCCTAGTTTGGATAAAGATCAACTCTTATCTGAGTCATGGAACCTTCAACTAGCTTTACAAAAAATTCAGAAGGATCTTCGATCTCTACTTACCCAAGAACAGCAACGGACCGCTTTATTATCTGTAAGACTTTTCTCGCTTGGGGAAACATATTCTAACGAGACTTTCACTACGAGCGTGACGATCGACCCTGATGCAAATATCGATACTTTGGGAAATGATATCCAAAGTGAACTTTTCTATGTATGCAAGGAAGCGGTTTCAAATGCATTAAAGCACTCAAATGGAAGCGAAGTCGACCTATCAGTTGGAATTGAATCTGCCACAGGGAACATACAGCTAACCATCCAAGATAACGGCGACGGGATGGACGATGTCACTCTGAGGTCATCAGGAACCCAGAATATGGAGAAACGCATGCAGCGTATAGGCGGTGATTTTTCTCTTGAGAACACCAGCGGAGGGGGGTTACGAGCATGCGCCAGTGTAAGTCACCCAGACCAAGCGTAGAGACCAAATAAAGCAAAGCGCATTTAGATTTCGTGAGATTCCATCTCGCTTTAGGAGCTACAATAAGATTAATAGGGTTATTTTTCACTTCAGCGACAAAAGAGGTTTCCAATGGCAGATTCAGATATGGGATTAAAGGTTCTTGTTGTCGATGATCATGCAATCACTCTCGCTGGGCTCGAAGGATTATTAACTCAACACCTAGGGGAAGGTAGTGAAGTTTCCAGTTGCTCTGATACTTCTGAAGCTCTTGAAGCAATCCTTGAACAAAAACCCGACATAGTTGTTTGTGATCTTGATTTCGGAAGTGAACGAACAGGTGGATTCAGCCTTGCACAAGCAGCTTGGGAAGCAGAATCTCTATCAAAGTTCATCATGTATACGGGCGCTGATGTAAATCAGGCTGCGCTCTTAGGGGATGCAAGGAATCTTGTTGGAAAGAATATTTTTGCGATTGAATCTAAAGTCAATCCGACAGATAGCCTTCTCGAGACAATTGCTAAAGTTACTGAAGGCGTCCGACCGTACGACAGTTTCAGCGTCCGCGTTGCTAAGTCCCAACTTCCCGAGAGTGACTTACGAACTATTGAATCATTTAGCTCGCTTACAGAACGCCAACTAGAAATAGTTGCCGCATATGCAACCCATGATGACAGGAAATCGGTTGCAGCGACACTCGGCATTTCAGACTCCACTGTCAAGAATTCTATTAGTAGAATATTGCAGATCTTCAACGTGGACTCTATGAGAACTGTTGTCGCAAGATACAAAGACTATCAGGATA
>CETH01024927.1_pt1 | contig 10533 bp, 10 predicted proteins | sample 361461 | NCBI WGS metagenome assembly CETH01 (sample SAMEA2622695, study PRJEB7988) | marine metagenome | isolation source: saline water (ENVO:00002010), including
ATTTGAACGAATAAATGGCCTGGGGCGACCTCCTCTAATTCACATGAGTCTTCATCAAAAAGACTTACAATCTTGCACTTAGGATTTTCGAAGTCGAATGGAGAAATTACTTGAATCTGCACATCATCCATGGACCGATTCCAACCCGTTCCAACCGCATTCCAATTAACTAATGAGTTCTGAAGGTCTGAAATAGTCTTCAGGGAATAGCTAAGTTCGTATCTATGGTTACCAGTAATGGTTATATTTGGATTTCCTATCCGAATTCTTAGTTCGCCGTTATCACAATTGAATCCGCAATAAATTGTCCACATAGATGGGGCTGAAGGCGACTCGATGCTAATGATCTCTTCCTCCGATAGGCCTGGGACATCTCGGTAAATTCCTCGTCTGCTTTCATTTCCGAAGTCGTAGTCGATTACCTCTCGAACTATGGTTGATTCTTCGTTGCTGATTTCAGCGACGGTCCAATAATTATCGATCTTTTCTATTGGTTTGTCGAAGGCGATAAATCCTGCGCCGAGCCCTGCGAAAATAGCAAACCCTAGGATCGGATACCAGGAGTTTTTCCTTCGTTTTTCTGTGTAGGTAGCCATTATTCTTGATCACCTTCTAAGGGGTCTGTGGAGTCACCATAAGAAAAGTATTCTCGCATCTCAAATCTAAATATTATTGCAAAAATACTATAAGGAAGAATCTGCAGTTGGTTATTAAATTCAAGAGTGACATCGTTATAGTACTGGCGCGCATACGCCAAGAGGTCCTCAGTTTCTGACAACTCTTCTTGAACCTTAATAAAGCTGTCACTTGCTTCCAGGTCAGGGTATGACTCAGCGACAGCAAAAACCTTCTTTAAGCATTCAGTAACAGTATTATTGCTATCTGCTAGCTGGGCTCTTCCTGAAGTGGAGATAGCAGCTGCCCTAGCCAAAGTAACATCCTCAAATGCTGCTTTTTCGTGAGCTGCGTATCCTTGAGCGACCTTCACTAGCGCTGGTATTAGGTCATATCGACGATGGAGCTGTACGTCGATAGCCGCCCATGCATTTTCAGTTGTATTTTTTAATCGAACAAGCCTGTTATAAATAAGAGCTATAGAAAATAAAACGGCACATACTACGATGAGTGCGATCCAAACAACCATTAGACTCCTATATATAAGGTGTAGCCCAAATATTAGACTTAAAAAAGTTCACGCGAAAGTACAGAGCCTCAATTGAATGTTTTGACGAAAGATAAAGGATTCAGAATGATGGAAGACGCTTTACCGCTTCCATTGCAAGTTCGATGGTTAGGAAAAGTTCGATACCGCGATGCACTTGCTGTCCAAGAAAGCCTCTTCGAAGCCAGGCCAGAAAACTACCTACTGCTTATGGAGCATTTTTCTGTCTTTACTATTGGAGTGAATGGCGACGAATCAAACATACTTGTAGAACCGTCAGAGATCGGAGCCGAGGTCATCCGCATAAAACGAGGTGGAGACGTAACCTACCATGGACCAGGACAACTAGTCGGATACCCAATCCTTACTGTTCCAGGTAAGCGTGGCGGAGGTATGGCCGACACTTCGGCGTACGTTCACTCAGTAGAGCAACTAATCATCGATGCATTAACAGAACTAGGGCTTCCAAATTGCGGTCGAATAGACAAATATCCAGGTGTATGGGTTGACCCAAATGGAAACTCGCCAAGAAAAATAGCTGCCATAGGAGTCCGTCTTTCGAGAGGGCGGTCAATGCATGGCTTTGCAATAAACGTCAAACCTGATATGTCATATTTTGGAGCTATTGTTCCTTGCGGAATTAAAGAAATGGAAGTTACCTCACTGCATCAAGAGGACCTTAATTTAAATATTAACGAGGTAACGGATGTAATCTCTGAATTAGCAGCGGCAAGATGGTCAGAGGGAAGAATGGATCGATCCGATGTAGCTTGGAGAATTCGAAGCCAAGATCTAAGCCCCTTTACTAGAGGAGAAGGGGCTGGAAATCAGAATCTTAATGTGAGTTCTGCAAATTACAGCCCTACGAAATCGGAGTCACTGACGTCTACCAAAGTCCAATTAAAACGCAAGCCTGAATGGATGAAAGTCAAGGCTCAATTCGGATCAGAATACAGAAAAATAAAACAAACAATGCGAGCGAACCAGCTTGTTACTGTCTGTGAAGAGGCAGGGTGCCCCAACATATATGAATGTTGGAAAGACGGGACAGCCACATTCATGATCCTTGGGGATAGATGCACAAGAGCATGTGGCTTTTGTCTTATCGATACACAAAGACCCTTACCTCCAGACGTTGATGAACCTCAGCGTGTAGCGGATGCTGTCAAATCCATGGGTTTAGATTACGCAGTAGTTACGATGGTCGCACGAGATGATCTTGCGGATGGAGGAGCTCAACAAGTCGCTAACACTGTTGCAGCTATACGCAAAACAAATCCCCCTACAAGTATTGAAGTTTTAATTTCAGATCTTAAAGGTGACCCAGATGATCTCGAAAAGGTTTTTACCAGTAGCCCAGATGTACTAAACCATAATGTTGAAACAGTGCCCAGCCTTCAAAGAACTGTCAGACCATCTGCGAGCTATGCACGAAGTCTCGCAGTACTTTGCCGTGCGAAGCAATATGGTTTAACGACAAAAACATCGATTATGTTAGGACTCGGAGAAAGAGAAGAAGAAGTCCATATTCTTTTAAAAGATTTAAGTCGAATCGGTGTAGATATCGTAACTCTCGGCCAATACTTATCACCAAGCTCTAATCATCTCCCTGTAGAACGGTGGTGGACTCCCGAAGAATTCCAAGAATTTAAGAACTATGGAGAGTCATTAGGTATTACCCATGTTGAATCTAGCCCACTTACAAGAAGTAGCTACCATGCTAAGGAGTCCCAAATTTCTGTTCTTCAATCATGAATACTCGAGATTTAAATAAAGCGGAATATTTCCTGCAGTTTTGCCAAAGAGAAAATCGACGTACCATAAAATTATGTTTACTGACCGCTTAAAAGATGTTCGACACGTCATGGAAGAGAGTGAAGTTGAAGTCCTTTTGCTATCAGTAGGAGCTGACTTACCGTACTTTACAGGGTATGAAGCTATGCCACTCGAGAGACTGACAATGCTTGTGCTTCCAAGAGAAGGACAAGCAAAATTAATTGTTCCCGCCTTAGAAGCTCCAAGAGTGCAAGAGCAACCAGAAATATTCTCGCTTCGTCCATGGAAAGAGTCCGAAGACCCCATCGAAATACTTGTTGAAGAATTAGGAGCGTCAACATCAGTTGCCGTGGGGGACACTACTTGGACTCGTTTCACAATCGAACTTCTCAATAAGTTGCCTAATCTCAGACTGTCGAGAGCAAATTCAATTACTAGCGTCATAAGGTCAAAAAAATCACCCGATGAGATAGAGCGGCTTAAGAAAGCGGCATCAGCCGTAGATCGGATCGCAGCTAGATTACAAAGCGGCGAAATTCAATTGATCGGAAAGTCTGAGAGTCAAGTATCTAATGAACTTGGAGCTCAAATTCTGGAAGAAGGACATCATAGGGTTAATTTTGCCATCGTTGCTGCAGGTGAAAACGCTGCAAGCCCTCATCATGAAGCTGGGAACAGAGTAATTCAAGAAGATGAAATTGTCCTCTGCGACTTCGGGGGAACATGGATAGGAGAAGACGGTGTAGGGTATTGCTCTGACGTCACAAGATGTATTTGGACTGGAACTCCTCCCGATGAGTTCCTCCATCTCTACGATGTACTTCAGCGAGCCCAACATGAACAGGTAAACGCTTGCCTGCCTGGAACACCTGCTGAAGAAATAGACCGGATCGGGAGGGATATTATAACCCGAGAAGGGTACGGGCAGTATTTCATCCACCGAACTGGTCATGGAATAGGTGTTGAAGCGCATGAGGATCCTTACATAGTAGAAGGAAACAAGATTCCCGTTACTTCAGGAAATGTTTTCAGCATCGAACCAGGGATCTATGTACCGGAAAAATGGGGGGCAAGAATTGAAGATATCGTAGCAGTCACCGATCACGAACCTCATTCTCTCAACACCGTGGATCACAATTTAGCTGTTCTCAGCTAGGTAGTCTATGAAAATCGAGGCATCGACCTTCTTTCTTCAGTGGGCTACTGGCGGGATGCTTTTCCTCTGGGTAACCACACGAGAACGGTTGGTGGGACTCGGGTATGGTTGGACAACAAGGACTGTCTATATTGGAATAGCCGCATCGAGTTTAATTATCGGCTTAAACCTAAATTCATTATGGATAAGAGAAATCTCAACAGCTTTCTTTCTTGTTTCAGCTTTGATCAGCATGGCTGTATCAATAAAAAGAAAAGATGCGGGAGTCATCGGCCAAACGATTACAGCACAGAACAGGTCCCGACGAGTCGCAGAAATGCTCAAGCGGGATCAACCAGTACCTGAATCTGGAGGAGCCTTAACATCAAAAGAGTTCCCACCATTTCTTGACCTGCTCGCCCCAGCATGCGGAGTAGTTGGCTTAATAGCTGGGTCTGTCGAAGCTGGTGGATCCACGTGGCTTGCCATTTGCCGGATTCTGACTGGGTCAGCATTTCTTGGTGCAGTTTCCAACTCAATGCTTCTCGGTCACTGGTATTTAGTTCAGCCAGGACTCTCACGAAAACCGATACATGCTCTGATTAATTGGACTGGACTTCTGTGGATTCCTGAGTTGATTTTTCTACTTATCCCAACAGGCATGATCTCAGTCCTCAATGGAACAATTGATGACAATTACAATGGTCTCTTAGGCTGGTTTTGGGTAGCGTGCGTGATAGGAACCATTGTTTTAGTAGTTGTCACGAAGCTAGCGCTTCGCGAAAAACAATACTCAGCTGTGATGGCGGCTACCGGACTAATGTATCTAGCTATTTTAACTAGCTTCGGGATGGACCTCGTAGCTAGGATTCTTCTAGATACCTGAAACTAAGAGATTTAAGATTTGAATATAACGTGTATCAAAAAGGACAATAAGGCAAAATGGAAACTGAGAACCCTTCCAAATCAAGAAGGCCTGTAATAAAGTGGGCCGGAATTTTACTGGTATTAATTGGCGTCATCGTCGTATTGCTTTGGTACTTTGTATTTCGTGATACATCTCCAGCAGATGTCAATAGTCAGGCAGCCAAAGAAGCAAGAGATCAAGCTTTATCTGAAGCTGGAATATCTGAAGTCCAGAGTTTAGACGGTGTATGGGTAATCGATACAGAAATCGGTGAATTCAATGACGCATGCCTAACTGAAGTATGTGGTTCATCATTTGTTGGATTTCGTATAGATGAAGAGCTAGTAGGAATCGGTGGAAAAACTGTTGTGGGAAGAACTCCTGATGTAAGCGCTCAATTTACAATAAATGGAAGTGAAATAGTTTCTTCTGAGCAGAGCCGCCCAACCGTCACGGTAGATATGACCACCCTGATAACTGACGATGCCAGCAGAAATAATGCAATCAAACGGCAAGCGATTGAAACGAGCAAATTCCCTGAAGCATCTCTTGTGATCACCGAATCAATAGATTTCAGTTCAGCGACAGATTTAGAAGATGGATTCACAACAGAGATATTTGTTGACCTAACAATCCATGGAGTCACGCGGCAAGAAACGATAGAGGTAACTGCATCATTTGATGGTAGTAGTATTTTGGTCTTTGGGAATTTAGGTCCCATACTGCTTTCAGACTATGAAATCGAAAAGCCCAGATCAGCTGTTGTGCTTTCTGTAGAGGATAACGCACTAATGGAATTCCAGTTATTCTTTAAAAAAATTAACTGACGGTCCATTTTTTTTATCTAACTAACTGTTTATAGGAAACAGACGATGCAAAGATACTTCCGGTATCGTCAATGGTATGAAAATCTACACTCGTAATGGCGACGACGGGACAACAGGCTTGTTTTATGGGGGTCGAGTTCGTAAAGACTCAGAGCACCCTTCTGCATATGGAGATGTTGACGAAGCACAAGCCGCAATAGGGCATGCGAGGTCCCAAGTCGAACGTGGTAGTGAGATTGAGAGTATTCTGGTCCATGTACTGAGGGACCTGTGGGTTCTGATGGCTGAGTTGGCTACCCTTCCCGAAAACAGAGGCAAGCTTGAAGAAGGTGTGAGTCTTGTGACCAATACCATGGTTGAAGATTTGGAAAGGTACATTGACAAAACGTCAGAGAAATTTTCCGCTCCTACAGAATTTGTTATACCCGGACAAAACCAAACTGCGGCGGCCCTAGATATAGCTAGAACTGTAGTGCGTAGGGCTGAGCGGTCAACACTAAAAGTCCAATTCGATGGTTCATTCGTCGGTCCTTATCTAAATCGCCTTTCAGATCTCATGTGGATGCTGGCTCGTTGGCAGGACCAAGGTTCGCTTTCAGCGCGAGAAATTGAAATAAATAAAGAGGTGTAAATATGTCGTTAGAAATAAAACTCACAACTAAAAAGCCTGTACGTTCCGAACTGCATGTGACGTTAATCCATTCAGATCGATTCAGCTCAGATGATTTAGGATTAGACACACAAACATTAAGAGCAAGTGGGTTTGATGCAGATTCAGGGCAAATCATTTTTTTACCCGCTACTGGTTCTGAACCCTTTTTGGACCCATCTGCACTTCTTGGATTGGGAGAATCCTCCGCTGAGAACAATAATATTTACAGGAGAGCTGGAAATGCCTTAGCAAAAGCAGCAAAGGGCTTTAAGCAGATTTCCGTTGAACTTCAATCGGTGATTATCGACGAAAACGATACTGCAGAGAGAGCTCAAGCCTTTTGTGAAGGCTTATTTATGGGAGCCTATGAATATATTGAGCTGAAATCGGATACAAAACCTAGGAAGCTTGCTTCGGTATCAATAGTAGGAAGTGGCCGAAAGATGAGTAAAGGTGTAGAGCGAGCTAGAATCACTTCACGTGGGGTTAACCTCGCACGAAACCTTGTTAATCGGCCAGGGGGAGACCTAACTCCTGCTGCCTTTGCAAGAGTTGCCTCAAAGACTGCTAAAGAGCATGGGCTTTCAATAAAGATCCTCGGACTATCGGAAATAAAGAAAGCAAAAATGGGAGGCCTTCTTGGCGTTAACAGGGGTTCCACCCAGCAACCTCGATTCGTCCAGATAGCGTATCGACCTCCAAAACCTTCAAAAAAGCACGTAGCTTTAGTAGGAAAAGGGATCACATTTGATGCTGGTGGTTTATCTATCAAAACCTCACAAGGAATGTCAACCATGAAATGCGATATGGGAGGGGCCGCAGCTGTTCTCGGAACGATGTCTGCACTGGCGGGTTTATCTTTCCCCGTCCGAGTCACTGGTTATATTCCCCTTACAGACAATATGCTTGGAGGGGATGCAACTCGTCCAGGTGATGTTCTTAAGATACGAAATGGGAAGACAGTTGAAGTTCTGAATACTGATGCAGAGGGACGACTAGTACTTGCTGATGCTCTGTCTCTTGCCTCTGAAACGAAGCCTGATGCCATCATTGATCTTGCTACGCTAACCGGTGCTTGTATGGTTGCTTTAGGCAATGAATACGCTGGTTTAATGGGCACTGATGCTGATCTGGCTGATCAACTGCTGCAAGCTAGTGCAGAAACTGGAGAAGAAATCTGGCAGTTGCCACTACCTAGCTCGTATAGATCACAACTAGACTCGGAAGTAGCTGATATGAAGAATATTGGGTCCGGCCCATATGGCGGAGCAATTACTGCAGGATTATTTCTAAAAGAATTCGTGGCTGAAGATATCCCTTGGGCTCACCTTGATATAGCTGGCCCAGCTTTTGCTGATGCCCCGTGGGGTATCCATCCAAAGGGAGGAACAGGGTTTGGTGTCAGGCTTCTGCTCCGATTTATCGAGGACTTTAAGTAACATTTCTTCTGCCCAAAAGCCTTGGGGTAAAAGCCATAATGAGGTAGGTTACAAGAGCTCCTAGGAGAATTGCGATCACAAAGGGGATTCCCTTTGCTGGTTGATCATTTAAAATACTGCTAAGGCCATCAACCCCTATTGCTAATAGCGATGTGGCCATAAAAATCAGATTTGCGAATAGATGTATTGCAGAAGGAGGAGATCTTGTTGCTCCGAAACACCCGCATGACGTTACTTGGCCGTTACGAAGCGCAAAGAGAATAAAAACTGAAAAAAAAGCGAAAAGAGCGCCAGTAATTATCGGTAAGTATCTTCCGCCCATCAGTATTCCAAGTATCCCTAGAAGAATTTCTGTGAGCCCAAGAAATCTAACTAAAGAAGATGTAGAAGGAAGTCCGATGGTTGATAATGCTGACTTTGTTGGCAGCGGGGAGAGAATTTTTGCAATCCCGCTAATAACAAGCACTTCGCAGATAACAAAATAAATTCCAGCGACCATTCGAGTAACATACAGGAAAGTTCGTATTTCTCAACCGGAGATTGATTTCTTCAACAGATAAACCATGTATGACAAACCTGAATCCATTGAATTACTAAACGAAGCCAAATCCCTGATAGGGCAGTCAAAGCGAATTGTGATTCTGACAGGTGCAGGAATTAGCACAGAATCTGGGATTCCCGATTTTAGGGGACCAGAAGGTATTTGGACTAAAAACCCTGAAGCAGAAAAGGCATCCAATATTAATTATTACGTTCGTGACCAGGAGATTCGTAAGAAGAATTGGGCTCTTAGAGCTGAGGGAAAACTCTGGGCTGACGTAGAGCCGAATTCTGGCCATTATGCACTTGTCGAGCTTCAAAAGAGAGGGGTCCTTGACACTGTAATCACCCAGAATGTGGATGAGTTGCATCAAAAATCAGGGATTGATTTAAGTAGAGTTATTGAGATCCATGGCACTACTCGAAAGGTAGCTTGCCTTTCCTGCGACTACTTGGCCGAAATGGAAACCGTTCTTGAAAGAGTAAGATTAGGGGAACCAGACCCAGATTGTCCGGTGTGTTCAGGGATTCTAAAATCTGCAACTATTTCTTTTGGTCAGTCCCTAATCCCGAAAGATCTACAAAAATCAGAAACAGCAGTGAGGAATTGTGACTTATTAATAGCGATAGGAACCTCATTAGCTGTTGGCCCTATAAATCAAGTAGTTCCGTTGGCTTACCAAATCGGTGTCCCAGTGATTATTATTAATGGCGAAAAAACAGAGTATGACGACCTCTCTACCGTTGTCATTAATGCTGATATAAGCACTACGCTAAGTTTCGTGTGTGGCTAAACGTGTCGACAGCGATCTCGAGATGAGAGAATTCTTCTCATATTTAGGTAGAATTCTCGTAGCTAGCCCAAGGGGGAGAAATGCCGAACTTTCGAGAGCTACTTCAAAGAGCAAAGAGTGAAATAGTAGAAGTTACAACGGAAGAAGCTGAAAATTTAATTGGAGAAGGATGGGCGCTCCTTGATGTCCGAGAACCTGATGAGTACGAGCAAGGAGCTATAGCTGCCTCTCTTCACATTCCAAGAGGAAATCTTGAAAGCGCCATCGAGGGGGCTTTTCCCAACAAAGAGACACAAGTTATAGCAATGTGCGCTGGCGGAGCTAGATCTGCCTTTGCTGCCCAAACACTTCAAAATCTTGATTTCCAAAACATTGTTTCGATGAAAGGGGGATTTAACCAGTGGAAAGATGAGAACAGGCCTTGGGTCATTCCACAAACGTTGAATTCAGACAAAAGGAATCGATATCAGCGCCACTTGCTCCTACCAGAAATCGGAGACGAGGGTCAAATGAAACTTCTTGACTCGAAAGTACTTTGTATCGGCGCAGGGGGTCTTGGCTCTCCAGCTAGTCTCTACCTAGCCGCTGCTGGTGTGGGAACCTTAGGAATCGTAGACATGGATGTAGTAGACGAATCAAATTTACAGAGACAGATTCTTCATAATCAGGACCGAGTGGGAGAGCTAAAAGTTGACTCGGCAAAAAAGACTCTTACAGCGCTTAATCGAGATATTAAAGTCGTAACATACAACGTCCGCCTCTCAGCAGAAAACATCGAAGAGATTATTTCTGGATATGACGTCGTTGTAGATGGCACAGATAATTTTCCAATTCGCTATATTCTTAATGATGCGTCGGCAAAAACCGGAATACCCGTGGTTCATGGATCTATTTTCCGTTTCGAAGGGCAAGTAACTGTATTCGACCCGAAGACTGGCCCAACCTACAGAGATATGGTCCCAGAACCTCCGCCGCCAGAGTTAGCCCCAAGCTGTGCCGAAGCGGGAGTTCTTGGTGTTCTTCCTGGGGTCATAGGAAGTTTGCAGGGACTGGAAGCAATAAAGCTTTTGTTGGGCCTTGGCGACTCACTTGTAGGCCGCTTGCTAGCATTCGATGCGTTAGAGATGTCGTTTCGGGAATTTAAACTCCATCGAGACCCTAATCTCGAAATTACTTGGGAGAACCGAGACAAAATTCAGATTATTGATCTTGACGGTCATTGCCAAGCAGCCCCATTATTGGGATCATAGAATTTAGAGGTCGAGGTAGTAGAAGGCTCCGGCGTTTGCGAGTCCTGAAAC
>CETH01183995.1_pt1 | contig 10532 bp, 11 predicted proteins | sample 361461 | NCBI WGS metagenome assembly CETH01 (sample SAMEA2622695, study PRJEB7988) | marine metagenome | isolation source: saline water (ENVO:00002010), including
TAAGAGGCGAATTAATTATAAAAGAAAATTTATTCAAAGAAAAATATTCAAATAAATATTCAAATTCAAGAAATTTTATATCAGGTATTGTGAATAAGAAAAAATTATCAAAGGATGATATAAATATATTAAAAGATATAGATTTTGTAGTTTATGAAGTAATAAAACCTGATAATTTAAAACCTTCCGTCCAATTAAATATAATAAAAGAATTAAATTTTAAGTGTGTTAAATTTATGAGAAATATTACTTCAGAAGAATTAACAAATGAAAAATTATCAGAAAAATTAATTGATTGGAGAAATAATTATGAATATACAATAGATGGTATAATTTGTATTGATGATAAAGTTTATCCAAGAGAAAGTAAAAATCCAGAACATGCTTTTGCTTTTAAAATGGTATTATCAGATCAATCAGCAGAAGCGAAAGTTTTAGATGTATTATGGAGTGCATCTAAAGATGGATTGTTAAAACCAAGAGTGAAAATAGAAGAAGTTAATATTGGTGGAGCTAAAATAAATTATGCAACAGGATTTAATGCAAAATTTATACAAGATAATAAAATTGGACTTGGTGCAGTAATAAAAATTATTCGTTCTGGTGATGTAATTCCAAAAATTGAAGAAGTTATTACACCTGCTACTAGTGCTATTATGCCTAAAGAAAAATATATTTGGAATGAAACACATGTAGATATTATGTTAGAAAACAAGGAAAATGATGATACTGTTAGATTAAAAAATATTGCAGGTTTCTTTAAAGCAATTGAAGTAGATGGATTAGGTGAAGCAAATATTAAAAAAATAATAAAAATTGGAGGAAATAGTATTGGGAAAATAATAGGAATGTCTATTCAGGATTTTATGGAAGTTGAAGGATTTAGAGAAAAAATGGCTACAAAAATTCATAATTCTATACAAAAACAAATAGATAAATGTAGTTTAGTAAAATTAGCTGCAGCATCAAATATTTTTGGAAGAGGATTAGGCGAAAAAAAGATAGAACTTATTTTAGAAAATGAACCTGATATATTAAATAGTGATTTATCAAAATTAGAAAAAATAAATAAATTAAAATTAATAGATGGTTTAGGTGATAAAACATCAATGCAATTTGTAGAAAAAATAGACGAATTTAAAAAATTTATAGTTGATGGAAAATTAGAATATAAATTAAATAAAAAAGTATCATCTAACAAAGTTAATTCTCCAAAAGAAAATTTACCACTTAGTGGAAAAATTATTGTATTATCTGATATAAAAGGTAAAAAAGAACTTTCTGAAAAAATTTTAAAACTAGGAGGATTAGTAGAAAGTAATATTACTAAAAATGTAAATTTATTAATTGTAGGTAATATAGATGATGAAACTTCAAAAATGAAAAAAGCAAAAGAATACAATATAGAAATTATTTCATTAGATGAATTTAATAATTATAAATAAATTAATACTAATTTATATATTATGGATGAAGTAATATATAAATCTGAATGGGTATATATTAATGCATATTTTTATACATTTTGGATGAAAAAAAGTGAATTTAAAAAATATACATTTGTTAAGAAACTAGAATAATTAATTCACGGCAATATAACTACAAGATGCTTCAGAATTATTATTAGTTTTTTTATTAATTCTAATTAAATCATCTTCTTTAAATTTACCAGTAATAATTTCATAATTATTTCCACCATCTTTAAAAGCTATAATTTTTATTAAAATAACAGATTGATTATAAGTTTTACTAATTTCTACAAATTGTTTATTACAATAATTAATAAGAGTATTATATTCAGTAATAGAAGAAATAATTAATAATAATATTTTAATAAGATTGTCAATATTAGGTTTTTTATTATAATCAAATTTATTACCTTCAACATACATATTATTAAATTTTTCAATACCAACAACACTTAGAAGTTCATATATATTTAATAATTCAGAACATTTTTTTCTAGCATTATCATTTTTTAATATAGCACTAGCTAAATCTTCTTTAGATTTTCTATTTAAAATATATTGCACCGTAAGTTCATCATTATTATCTAAATTTCTAACTTTTTGTCTACAACTATTTAAATTAACTTCTGTTAAATGATTAATAGTTCTATGTAAATTAGATAAAATAATACAAAAATCTCCAATTTGTTTAATATTATTAGTTGTCATAAAATCATAAATTATTGAATTAGTTTTTAATGTATTATAATATCCAACTTGATTATAAGTATTAATTTTTCTTAATAATGTATTAAATGAATAAATTGGGATTAACCCCCCACATAAAACATCTCCAGGATTTCTTGGTGCATTAATACCATTATTTTGATCTCTCATATATTGATAATAATGAGGATTATGAATCTGTCCCCCATAAATAATTTTACCACTATTCCAATTAAACGCAACTTTACATTCAGTACACCACATTTGATCACATCCACTAATTTTATATATTCTAACTCCACATTGAGGACAACCTTTAGTTTCTTTCTTAATTAAAGCAGCACTTTCTAAATTTTCCTTTAAACAAGTATGTGGTTCATCTTTAGTATATCCAACAATTTCATAACAATCAGGACAAGTATAAAGTTTGCATACTTCACACTTATATTGAGTAGATAAATAACCTTTACAATTATCACCAGGACAAGGCATTATAAATTTTTTTCTTTCAGAAACAATATCACCTCTCTTAATTTTAATAATTTCAGCTCTTTTAAGATTCAATTTATTTAATGATTGAAAATATATTTTTCTTGCTTCTTGAAATTCATTATTAAATTCAGTTAATTCTTTAGATTTATCTTCAATTAACTTAGTCCTTTCAACAAGATTCATTAATTCAGGAGTTTTACTAATTTCACGATCAACTAATAAAAGTTTACGATGTTTCTTATAATCACCATCAATATAAGATCTATTTAAATTATCTACTAAAAATTTATGACTCCATTGAGTTTTACAATCCATACAATGTGGGTCTTTAGTAGTAGAAAGTAAATATGTTCTTACACAAGTTTTACACGCATCAAAACCACAAATACAAGTAATTTTAGCATTAGTAGATTTATTAAATTTCTCACAACAAATATTGCAAGTCATATTTATTGAATTTAATATATATAAAAAAAATAAAATTTTATATCAATTTTTTTATGCTAGTTGAGGCGTTCGAGTCTAAAGAAATAATTTAAACTATCATTTAGATCATATGTATAATATTCATAACTATTAGTATCAACAACTGAAGGAGTAAATTTGTATTTACTAAAATCTTCAAATTTTTTAATATTTTTAGCATAAGCATAATACATCCAATATGAATTTTTATCTCTAAAATTATATTTATAAAATCTAAATTTAATATTATATTTTTTTGATAATTCAAATATAAAATTAATAGATTTTTTATAGTTAATATAATATTTATTATTATTCATATTAAAACCTCTAGTTTTAAGAGTCCAATGGATTCTCATTAATCTAATAATAAATAAATTAATAAAATGTTGCCAAAATTCTTTATCATATTTAACTGGATATTTATGATTTAAAATCCAATTAAAATTAGAAACATAATCGTCAGAAATAATAGATTCATAATCATCAAAAATAGTAATAAATTCTATACTTCTATTAATAAGTGTATATCTAAAATTAGATAATTTAAAGTTATGAATTATAGTATTAACAGCATTTTTTTTTAAAATAATTAAGTAAATATAATGAACTATATCAGCAGGTAATAAATGAAGAAGATAAAAATATTTCATAACGAGGCAAATTTATAAGTTAAGTTTGTATAAATAAAAAAAAGGAGATTTTATATCAATTTTTTTTAATATCAATTTTTTTGCAGCACTAACACAAGTCAAATTCAGATATATCTTTAACATTAATTTTTAAATGTTTATATAATTTATTTTGTAGCATAGCATTAATATTTTTTTTTTCAAAATTAGTACCTAAAACACGTTTCATATTTTTAACATATACTTTAGTAAAACTATCATCAAATTCAAATTTTTCTTGATTATCTTCTTTCCATTTTAAAAATAATGGTAAAAGATTTTTATTAAAATATTTAAATATAAATTTTAAATCATTTTCATTAATATTAATCCATTTATAATTAATAGCAGGATTATCATCACAATAAATACATATATATAAAAGACCATCTTTATTATTAAATGCTTTAATTGGAATATTAATATTTTGATTCTTAATTTTTTGAATATTATCAATAATAATTTGATAAATAGCATCAACATAATCTTTATCAAATACTAGTTTTAATTCTTCATCACTAATTTGAATAGAATTAATAAATTTAATAAAATCAAAATCACTACAATCAAAATTTTTATTTAAATAATCAATAACATCAATTTTAGTTTTAACTTGATGAGCGTATTTTTTAAGTTCATTATAATCAGTTTCTAATTTTTGAAATTTATTATATAAATTGATTAATAATTTATACATATCGCTAATATTACCATCAAATTTAATATCTAATTCTTGGTCTTGGTCTTGGTCTTGGTCTTGGTCTTGATTATGAGTTTTAATATTATTACAATTTCTCATAAATTGACATGTGATTTTATGATTATTAAACGCAGATTTTCTAACATATGATTTATTGCAATATGAACATATATAAGAGCTCATATTGAATGAGTTAATCATTTAAACTATAATTTTAAAAAAATTATTCAATTTTAAAATAAATATTTATTTATATATAAATGCCAATACCTTTAACAAAATATAGTAAAGTATCAGAATTACATAAGGATTTATCAACAAATTCATATATTTATAATCAATACATATTAACTTGTGACTTAAGTGATACTCAATTTTTAGATAATGGAACAGTAAGATCAAATAAAATTTATTTAAATAATAAAGCAGATTATTTAATACATCCATTTTCAGTAGTATCAAATTGTGTAACAAAATTTAATAATGAAAAAACATTATTTCAATATAAAAAACCTATTGTACCTGAAATTACAGGAGAAACAGATTATGATATAAGTGCAACACAAAAAATAATACAAAATACAGTAAGAGTAGCAGGTTCATTATATACAAATAATTTAGGTTCTTTATACACAAATAGTAATAATATAACTACTAATAAACCATGGAATAATGGAAGTGATAGATTAGTAGCACACGGAAAAAATGAAAATATAGCAAATTCATCAATTAAAAGAAATTATGGTGTAGATATAAAACACAATTCTTACGATAGATATTTAGGAAGAAAGAAATCACAAAATCTAAAATCAGATAAAGAAGGTTCAAGACCAATACCTATGACAAGTAATAATCCACCAACATATTTTGGTAATAAAACTTATAAATTTAGTATAGTAAATTGTTCGAAAACTTGTTAGTCTGCAAAAAAATTGATAAATTGTAATAATATATAATAAATAATATATAGAGGGCAATCTCCCCGCTTTATTCACTATTAAATTGTGGAAAAAATGTTTTTATATCATGGAACTAGTATGATAAATGCATTAAGTATATTAAAAAATGGATTTGATTTAAATAAAGCAGGTTCAAATTATGGTTCAACTTATGGAAAAGGAATATATATGACACCAAATTATGAAACAGCAAAATTTTACGCAGGTAATGATGGAATAGTATTAGGATTAAATATAGATATAATAGGTTATGAGTTAAAAAAAGATATATCACCAAATTCAAAAAAAAAAATCAAATTACCAAAAGATAAGAAATATAATACTATAATCTCTCCAAATAAAGATGAATATTTAATTTTATTTTAGAATAATATTATAAAATGAGTGGATTTAAAATGAATATGAGATTATTTACAAATCAAAGTAGTCAAATGCAACCAAAAGTTCAAAATAATTTAATAAATCAATTAATAGTAAATAATAGTAGAGGACAAAATGTAAAATTGGGTTGTAATGTAACGAGAAATTATGCTGCATTACAATTTCAAGGACAAAAAAAATGTGGTTCTTGTGGAAATAAATAAAAATATAATATAAATTTATAAATGGTTAAAAAAACATCATTTTCAAAAAAAATGCATAGATTCATAGAATTTGTAAATTATATGAATAAACCTCATATAAAAGTATTGGGTTCAGTTTATTTTTTAATTATTTCAGTTATAATTCTAAGTTTATTATTACAAGGATATAACTATAGTATTTTAAATATAGAATTTATTAAAAATTTTAAAAATAATAACATTTATTTAGCTAATTCTATATTATTTATAATTGGATATTTATCAATTTTACTAATTGTTATACCGTTACATAATATAGTGAAATTATTTATGTGGAAGTTGCCGAAATTTACATTTATAATTTTTAGTGTATTATTTGTATATATATTATACAATTATAGAGAATATATAAATTTGCAATTATAAAGTAAAAATAAAATTTGCACCAAAAAAAATTGATTATATTTTTTAAAATTATTTAAAAATATAATTAAAATAATAATAATGCCCTTAGATAGTGAAGTAAGTATTTTAAAAGATATTTCACCCGAAGAAGATACAACTAGAGTTTCTCAAATGAAAAAAGTTCAAGAAGAAAGTTTAGAATTATTTAGAAAAAAGAATGCAGATTATGGAGATGCATTTGCAAATTATGGAGTAATAGGTATTTTAGTAAGAATGGGTGATAAAATAAATCGTCTTCAATCAATAAGTTCAAAAAAAGTATCATTAATAAATACAGAATCATTAAGAGATACATTAATTGATTTACATAATTATGCAGCTATGGGTATTATGTTATTAGATGAAGATAAAAATAAAATTCCACGACAAACATTACCAAGTCCAGTATTAAATTCAAACGAAGAAAGAGAAAAAACACCAAGTTTTCAAAGATGTAGTTCAGCACCTAATAATTTAAATAATTTAAAAAATATAGTAACAAATAATGTAGATAGTATGCAAGGTTTAGATGTTTTATTAATGTAAAAATGCGGGTAGGAGTGGTATATTTCTTACATGATAGATTTATTTCGTCTAATGCATTATCATATTATATAATAATTTAAATAAAATATTAAACCATACTTTTAAAAAGAAGAATTTTTTTATCATAAATGTATCTTCTTCATAATAACCTTTAGATTCATAATATCCCTTAACACCTTCACCACTAATAACAACAATTCCATATAAATTATTTTGCATAGTAATTTTTTCTGCAATTTTTAATAAACCAGAACCAATACCTTTATGTTGTGCTGCAAGATTTTTATAGGAATTAACAGCAGTAGTATCACCATAAACATGTAATTCACGAATTAAACCCTTGTTTTTTAAAACATCAAATTCAACCATATTGTTTTTTTTATTAACAATACGTAATCTAATAAAACCAAACAAAGCTTTTTTATCTAAACTTTCATAACATATAAAATAATCAGTAGCATTATTTGCATAATATTTATAAATATTATAAGTAGCAGGTTTATGATAATAACTACAATTTCTACCTATCTCTCTGGCTCTAATATCATGAGAAATAATTCCTTCTCCATCTAATAAATTATCTATAACTTGTCTCATATTTGCAATAGTATTACCTCCTTCAACATAAGTAGAACAAGGAATATCACGAATAACTCGTGGTAATCTAATCCAATTAGGACATTTTTCCATAGAATATTTAACAACATCAATTAAATCTTGTGGATTAGTATCAAAATAAGGAACATATTTACCTTCTTTATACCATTTTTCAATTCTAGTCCAAGGAACAGTTTGACAAGGATATACTTTCATTTGATCGGGACAAAGAATAGTATATACATAATCAAACATATCTTTATCAATTTGAGGAGTAGCATTAGGTAAATCAGGCATAATATGAATATCAATTTTAAAACAATTATCTTTAAGATATTGCATACATTTAAGAGCACATTCAATAGTATGACCTCTATTAATTTTTTTTAAAATTTTATTATCAGTATGTTGAACTCCTATTTGTATTCTAGTAACACCCCAATTACGAAATCTAATAAGCCAATCCTTATCTATTGCATCTGGTCGAGTTTCAATACAAATTCCAATAATATGAACTTTAGATGTTTTATTAATATTAATTTCTTCTTGAATTGATAATGGTGGTCTAATAGTTTTAAGTTTATCTATTTCTAAATCACCAACATTAAAATTATCATAATTTTGATAAATTTTCCTAACATCAAAATAAATATTAGCAGCATAAAATAAATCTCTATGATATCTTTCCAAATAAGCTACAGGAAATTCTGTAAATGTTCCACCTTCTACAATAATTTCAAGTTTATCAATAGTATGACCGTTTGCAAAATAACCATCCATTCTATCAAACATTTGTTGTAAAGCATTAAAATTCCAACGATTAGCACGTTGAACGGCTGGTTCCCAAAATAAATAAGAACGGGGTTGTGCTTGCCAATTATTAGCAGCATGGGCGGGTTCATTAGGACAATAAAAACAATCATGTTTGCAACTAAACGATTGTCCGTCTGGATAAGGATGTAAAATAACAGTAATGGATGTAATACCTGAAATATTTCTCATAGGACGTTTACGCATAAGAAGTTTAAATATATCAAAATATTTATGTAAAGAGTCTTCAAAATCAGATTTAATAATTAAATTATTAAATATGTTTAACAATACAGACTTTTTTAAATCTTGAATTTTAGATAATCTAATTTCTTTATTTAATTGTGATTCAAATAATTTTTTCAAATTAGGATTATCTTTTTTATTAGAATCATAATTTTTACTTAACCATAATAGTAAATTACTAAATATGTTTTTACATTTATTTAAATCATATTTAGTAGTATCAATATTATTATGTTCGTTTTTACCAGCTAAATTTTTTAATTTAATAAAATCTTCAATATCTGTCATTATAAACTATAATTTATTATTGATAATATTATTAATAATATTATCAATTTTATTTAATTAAATATTATAAATTTATATATAATAATGGATAAAGTAAATCTCGATATAAATACATATACATTAAAGGAATTAGAAAATTTATTAAAATTAGAAGACAATTATACACTTGAAGATATAGATAATAAAAAAACTAAATTACAAAAACAAATTACTGTAAGTGTTATAAATCAAAATAAAAAAGAAGAATTATATATTTTTTTAGATAATATTAAAAATAAATTAACATCAGAATATTTAAAATTAATAAGACCTAATGAAAAATATAATGATGTAATAAAATATGATGGTAATCATTTTATAATAAAAAATAATAATGATAAATATTCATCAACATTAGAAAATAATAAACAAATAAATAAATCTATAATAAAAAAAACTTTTACAATTGATAGTATTTTTAGATCTAATTATGATAATATAGATAACAAAAGTAATGATTATATTATTGAATTACCTGAAACAATTACAAATGCAGTTACTATGAGTATATCATCAATAGAAATGCCATTAACATATCATAATATAAGTGAAGAATTAAATAATAATATTTTTCAAATAAGAGTAAGAAAATATAATTTAGCAGGTGATAATACTATAGATTATAATAATTTAGATTCAAGTGTAGATTTTTGTTATAATATAGTATTAATTCCTGGATTATATGAATCTCGTTTTACATCTTCAGCACAAATAAAAGGAGCAGATATAGTCGCTCAAATAAATAGCCAATTAGCATCACAAATAGTAGCAAATGATCCAAATAACACAAAAGAAGTAAGTATAACATCTGATATATGTTCGAATTTATCATTTAAAAGAAGTCCGCAAAGTGGATTTGGAGTATTCCAATATAATAATAATGCTGCTGTCGGTGTAGGTGTTGCTGGAAATGAAGTAGTAAAATTAGAAAATGGTTATGAAATAATAATAGATTTTAATGTTAATAATGATAGTATAAGAAATAATTGTAGTGAAAATTTATTATATCAAAAATTAGGTTGGCAATTAGGATATAGAACTGATAAAATTATTTTAGGAGATAATGATGAAACAACAAAAACTGCATTAGATATTACTAAGTTAAATTTAAATCCACCACAACCAGATGTAATTTCTGCTGTTTCACCCGGTATATGTCATATTTCATATCCAAGATATTTATATATAGGATTAGATGATTTTCAAACTAGTTCTAGAAATTATTTTGCTGTAGCATCACCTTCTACTATAGCACCTAATATTATAGCAAGAATAAATATATTATCTTGTTTAGAAGATAAAACAGCATTTAAATCTGCTGCTTCACCTGGCGATTATTTATATACTAATAAACATATTAGAGAATATTTTGGACCAACAAATATAAAAAAATTAAAAATTCAAATATTAGATGAATTTGGTCGTATATTTAGTATAAATAATATGGATTGGAGTTTTGTAGCATCTTGGGAATGTTTCTATAATTAACGGGGGGAGACCGCCCCCTTAAAGAAACCTATGGTTTCCTTAAACCTTCC
>CETH01184459.1_pt1 | contig 10532 bp, 12 predicted proteins | sample 361461 | NCBI WGS metagenome assembly CETH01 (sample SAMEA2622695, study PRJEB7988) | marine metagenome | isolation source: saline water (ENVO:00002010), including
TCTCTCCGATCAAATATCTGATAGACACTGATGGCCTCCCGCCCGGCCATTCCAGGCCGATAAATTCAGAGTATTCTCGCCCGAAATATTTTTCTCACTCGCATCATCCAACATTTTCAGATCCCAGATGGCGTTGGGAGCATCGCAGTCCCTATGTGGCCAGTCGGTAATATAGAGCGGACATTACTTGGCATTTGTAAACCTCAACCTAACTCAAACTATCTCGCGATGATTGGTCTGGGTGATGATTTCCTTGATCAGGATCTCGCATCTAACCTCAATACCTGTGTCTATGATATATCCCTCTAAGTTGGCTATTATGCCGGTCTCATACTATGGATATCGCCAGACTGAATCTGCGCGGGTATTCTGTTGTAAGTTAAAAGGGAGACGCCCAATGCGGCCATTTCATGTCGGTAATATTCTCGTATCCAGCTTTATCGAACGGGATGGTCCCTGGCGCGCACCGACTGTCATGTTTCCGACCGCTGATAAGGCGACTGCTTTGTTACACCTCAAAACAATGGCACCCGAGGTCTATGACGCCGCACAAGACCTGCTGGTCATCACCTACCAGACTTTTGTCGTGCGCACACCGAAACACAACATTCTCATCGACACATGTGTTGGCGAACATAAGCCGCTGCGCGGCCCCGCTCTCGATTTTCCAAAACAGCCTTGGCTCGACGGGTTCGCCGCGCATGGCTTGCGTTTCGAGGATATAAACTATGTTTTCTGCACCCACCTACACGTCGACCACTGCGGCTGGAATACACGGCTAATCAATGGAAAGTGGGTACCGACCTTTCCCAATGCCACATACATTTTTGGGAGAATTGAATACGAAGCTTGGGAAGCAGCCGCAAACGAAGCCGAACGTAACGAACCCCGTTCCGCAATTTGGGAAGACAGCTGCCGGCCCATAGTTGAGGCTGGACAGGCAAAACTGGTAGATGCCGATTTTGAGCTGGAGGATGGTATCTGGCTGAGCCCGGCCTTTGGCCATTCTCCCGGACAAGTCTGCGTCAACTTTAAGTCCCAAGATAACCACGCAATTTTCACCGGGGATATGATGCACCACGCTCTCCAATGCGCGGAGCCGGATTGGAGCACCTGCTTCTGTCCCGCTCCCGAAGAAGCCGCGGAAAGCCGCAAACGGATTCTCAGCAGCGTCGCTGACAGTAACACCATAGTCGTACCCGCGCATTTTCCGGGACAGACTGCTGGCTATATCGATAGTGAGGGTGATGCCTGGCGTTGGCGCTATATGAAATTCAATGATGGAATCCCAACCCGCGTCGGTGATCAACAATCAACGCCTGTCTGAAACATCAAGAAAAGGAACTGGTTAAGACCCATCGTTCTCAATCGTTAAATCCATATAGTGATGCAGGATTATCGACAAGGAGCATCCGCTGTACGGCTGGGTCGGGGGCATAGCGCGGTATTAGGTCCACAAGGCGGCCGTCATCCGGCATGCCTTTCCAAAGATTGGGATGCGGCCAATCTGTTCCCCATAACACTCGCCGGGGGTTCGTCTCGATTAGAGACTGAGCAAATGGAACCACATCATCAAAGGGCACTCCACTTTGCGACAGTCTTTCGGCACAGGATATCTTAACCCAAACGTCTTCCGTACGCATGAAATCAATCAGAAGTTTAAACGGTTCCGACTCCAAACCGTGCTCAACTTTGACCCTAACCATGTGGTCAAATACGACTGGCAACCTAAATTTGCGGAGATCGGAATTGAACTCGACGATGTCCTCCGCCTCGATATAAATCACGAGGTGCCAGCCCAGTCCCTCGATCTTTTCCGCGATGCGGTGCACCCGATCAAAATTCGGTGGGCCACTAAGATGACGCGCGAAACTGAATCTTATACCCCGGATGCCGCCGTCGTGCAGAGCTTGGAAATCATTTTCCGTGAAATCTTCATCAACAATCGCCACACCCCTCCAGCGACCATTGGATGACGCGATGGCATCCAAGGTTGCCGAGTTATCGGTTCCATGGCAAGTCGCTTGCACGATGACAGAGCGGTCAAATCCCAACAGCCGATGAAGCTCCTCGAGTTTGTCTTTCGGTGCATCTGCCGGCGTGTAAGTGGTGTTCGGGTCGTAAGGAAAGGTAACAGAAGGGCCAAATACGTGGACATGCGCATCGCAGGCATCGGGTGGTGGGATGAACGTCGGTTTACTAGGCGAAGGATGTGGCGGCGGAGGATATTTCATGAAAAACTCGATTGGAAAGTTATGGTAATTTTTAAGACCATACGTACGATGTCAGCAACATTTTCCGTTCATCTGCTAAAAATTCCAAATTGAGAAAATCAAGGTAAAACGAACTTTCTGAATGATAGTTCAAGATAATTCCTGACTCCCTCCAAACGAAACCTAAGCCGCAAATGAACACGGCGGGGCTAGAAAGTCGGCCAGGACATTATTATTATTTTTACGCTATGGTTTGCGATTTCATTTATCACCTATGTCAGAAAGAAACTTGGAAGGAAGCGTTAAAAACGGGAGAGTTTTCCGGCTCGGAACTCGACTTGAAAGATGGGTTCATTCATTTCTCCACTGCGGATCAAGTAGCCCAGACCGCTGAATCGCATTTGAAAGGCGTCGAAGGCCTAGTACTCCTAAAAGTACCGATAAGTCTTGTAACAGATTCCTTGAAATGGGAAAAATCTCGAGACGGCAAAACCTTTCCCCACTTATACCGTACGCTTAAGAGCATAGAGGTCATCGATGTCACAGAACTTCAATTGAGCGGAAATAATCGGCACGTCATTCCCATACTAGATTCATGACTAACTGGGTACCGACCAGTTAACGGTATGTCATAGGATTCGTTCAATTGTTAATTCCCCCACTTGCCTGCAGACGAGTCCCTTAGGAAAGGGGGTTACCTTCTGTCTATTTGTTTTAAGATGAGTGAGCATTTTCTTTAATATAGGATAACCCCTCACCGTCAGCATACGCGCGAACCGCAATTCTAGCCTTTGACCATGCAAATCAAGTAATTTCAGGTATCTCTGCCTATATAAGGAAGAATAAAACATGACCCAAGTTGCTGGGGAAAATTACGGCGCAATCGATATTGTTTGCAATGCCTTTACGCCAGTCGCCGTCGAAAACGGCTGGATGTCAGTAGATCCTAAGTTTCGTGAAAAGGTGCGAGTTAAACCCGAATACATAGACGGAGTTACAGCCGAAGAATACATCGCAATGATGGACCGCTGCGGGATTGAACGTTCATTTCTAGTTGCGTCTCGCTCCGGGGATCTGCGAATTCAAGGTTCAGCTCACATGCCGACCGACTACATTGCGGACCTCATTCAGGAGCATCCCAACCGATTTTCTGGGCTTATTGGGGTAGACCCATCGAAAATCATGGATAGCCTAGCGGAAATTAAACACGCGGTGGATGACCTAGGCTTCGTGGGGGCACACCTTTATCCGCACTGGTTTGATGAAGCACCGGATGCCGCCAAATATTATCCATTCTATGCGAAATGCTGCGAACTAAATATCCCGATACAAATGCAGGTAGGACATTGCCTTGTCTATAACGCCCACCGCCATCTACCAAGTGTCGGTCGTCCGATTTGTCTAGACCGAATAGCACTAGACTTTCCAGACCTTAAATTAGTTGGAATCCACGTGGGGTACCCATGGTATGAAGAGATGATTTCCGTCGCCTGGAAACACCCAAATGTCCATATAGGGCTCGATGCTTACGGGCCGAAACATTGGCCCACGGCAACAAAAAACTACATGAATAGTTTTGGTCAGGACAAGGTTATGTTCGGCACAGACTGGCCGGTAGTGGATCCCGAAAGGGCTATGGACGATATACAAAAAATAGATTGGAAAATTAATGCAAAACGTAAAGTTCTCAGAGATAATGCATTGAAACTATACAATATTCAGTAGTTTCAAAATAAACTTTTCCAAGTCTTTTCTAAGAAAAGGGCCGGGACAGTACCGGCATCGTATTCTACCGGTACAAATGTGAAATTAAGCCCTCTTATGGTCCAAAATAGGTACCCTGAGCCAATGGTGACTGCATTGAACTGTAAGTAAATCCGGTCGTAGGGGATGTAGCAGAAGTGACGAATTCCTTAGGCATGAGAAACTCCTTGAAATTTCCAATGAAATCCCAGTGGATCACCATCTAATATATGAATAAGCCTGAGTTACCAAAAGAAGCAGCGGAATTCCTAACTGAAGTCCCGGCCTGGGTGCAATGAACCACAGTGTTCGCAGGTGCGCGCCGCCATTGAATTGAAAAAGTTGTCATAGGCGCGGGATACGGGGTCCTTAGTATAGTCATTGACGACGAAAAACTCTTGATGGATCTGGGCGTCACAAGTGCCGCAAAACCATTGAAACGTATCAGTTTCACCCGCCTTTCGCATCCGTTCCCCTACAAGCAGAAATGCGTCGGATGAAAAACGAGGCGAGTGAGGGATGCCCGCGGCGGTGTATATTGTTTCCCCCTCATTTAAGACCGCGATAGCTTCCTTACCTTCGGGTGTCCTGTAATGCAGGTTCATACTGCCTTTTAGCATGGTCATATGCTCGTCGGATGGATTTATATGGAACTCAGAGCGATACTCACGCCCTCGTGCTATAAACATCAATGTATCGGCACTCTGCCACAAAACTTTAACGTATTTGCCGGAGTAGGCTAGCTCCTTTGTAATTGCAATATGATCTGCGATAGGCATCGGCAGCATGGCGTTTTCCCTCTCTGTCGGTTCAGGCAGCTGCGGCCGCCGGCGCCGGTCTACCTAGAATAATATCGGACGCCTTTTCCGCAATCATAATGACGGTAGCGTTCAAATTACCCCCTATAATATCGGGCATAATTGAGGCATCGACCACTCGGAGCGCATCTATACCATACACGTTTAACTGATTATCGACTACAGCGGTATCATCAACACCCATTCGGCAAGTGCTCGTCGGGTGGAATACTGTACTTAATGTCTCTCTAATATATGCATCAACTGCATCGTCATCATCTGTGTTGAGTTGGTCCCCGGGAGCGAACTCTGCCCCGCGAAATTCATCGAAAGCCGGCTGTGTACCGAGCTTTCGCATGATGCGAAAGCTCTCGCGTAAAACACGGCGATCCTCATCTGTCGACAAAAAATTGTTAAGAATACGTACGGGATCTTCTGGATCCAATGACCGCAGCGAGACCCTACCTCGACTCTCTGGCCTCAAATGGCAAGCCCGAAAGGCGTAGGTTTGTTCAGCTGCGGGCATAATTCCTGGAAACCACTGCTTTGCAGACATGGACATGGAACGAAAAAAAATCTGGATATCGGGAATTTCCAATTCTGGTCGGCTTTTCACATATCCAGTTAACGAAGATGGAGGAGATGCTGCCATCCCGGTACCAAACAATTTTGCTCGTGCAACATGGTAGGTCAGGCGATCGAGACGAAGATCTCGATGAAATTGGGAATTTCCAATGTAATTATATTCTATCCCAATGGCTGGATGATCCTGTAGATCATTCCCTACACCAGGCAAATCATGCACTACATCGACACCCATCTCCGACAAGTCACCCGCGGGCCCAACTCCGGACAGCATCAGAACCTGAGGCGAGTTTATAGATCCTCCTGAGAGTATTACTTCCTTTTCGGCTCGGACTGCCCGCTTTCGACCGTTCTGGATATATTCAACCCCAATTGCACGACCATTTTGTAATAAAATCCGGGTTACATGAGCTCGGACTTGGACTTCAACATTGGGACGCTTCATGGCCGGGTGAAGGTAGGCAACAGCCGCAGACTGCCTTCGGCCGTTAACCGCGTTCACCTGCAATCGAGCAAATCCTTGCTGCGACGCTCCGTTGTAGTCGGTAGCCCTTTCGAAACCCGCTTGGTCGACCGCAGTAAAAAACGTTTCAAATATAGGATCTTTCGTATCCGTTGTCCTGATTTTCCATGGACCATTGGAACCGTGATACGGATCGTTCCGGTCCTGAAAAGCTTCCGCTCGTTTGAAATAAGGTAAAATGTCATCGAATGACCAACCAGTCATACCCTTCTGGCGCCATCGGTCATAATCCGCGTGATTACCTCGAACATACGCCATCATATTAATTGACGACGATCCACCCAGAACCTTACCCCGAGGATGAAATAATCGTCGGTTATCTACATGGGGCTCAGGTTCAGACTCATACGACCAATTATATTTTGGGTCATGCCATATTTGGCCTACACCAAGCGGCATATGGATCATGAAACTTTTGTCACGATCACCAGCTTCCAGCGTTAGAACGCGGTTTGAACTATCTTCGCTGAGCCGGTGAGTGAGCACACATCCGGCAGACCCCGCCCCCACGACAATATAATCAACAGTTTGGTTGAACTCAGTCATCGACTCCCCCCCCGCCTTCTTGTTTGGAAAACGTTAGCAGTAGAAGCGGCGGGTCACAACAATTGGAAAACCTCCCAAAATCCTGTTTATTCAAACAAAAGAAGGTTGCCCTCGACGATCTAGCTCAGGCGATGTTGAGTTCATTCTTCAGGTAGGTGATGATTTCATCAGACTCGTACAGCCAAGTTGCTTCACCTTTCTCGTTTGAAATCTGTAGGCACGGGACCTTGTATCGACCGCCCCCTTCAATCAAAGCCTGTTTATGCGCTTTAACTTTACGCGCATCACGAATCTCAATCTTGATTGAGTTTCGCCTTAATTCTCTACGGACCTTGACACAAAAAGGACATGCATTGAATTGATAAAGAGCAAATCTGCTAGTCCTCTCATCAAGTTCAGCCTGCTCTTTAACACTTCGATAAACAGGTTTCGGACGGGTTAACACGTCGTAACTCAATACTAATCGGCCCAATAACCATCGCAAAAAGTTCACAAATCCCTCCATAGATAACAAAACTTTCATTTGAGCGTATTTAATCCCTATCACAAAATATAAACTACCAGATTATTAATAACGGAGACAAAAATGCAGCGCTGGAAGTTCGGAGAGGTTGAGATAACTCGGGTTATCGAATTTGAAGCTCCACTCCTTGATCCAATAGCTTTGTTTCCAAATGCCGATCCCAAGACAATCAGTAATCACCAATCGTGGCTACAACCACGACTTCAGGAACCTACAACAGGGCTGCTTATACTTGCCTTCCACACATACATAATTCGAACTCCAAGTCACGTCATCCTCGTGGATACTTGCAGCGGGAACGATAAGGAACGCCCACAAAAACCGAGGTATCATAAAAAAAACTGGCCCTATCTGGAAAATCTCATGGCGGCTGGCATAAGATTGGAAGAGGTTGATTACGTATTGTGTACTCATCTCCATGTGGATCACGTGGGCTGGAATACACGCCTCATCGACGGGAAATGGGTCCCTACATTTCCGAACGCCAACTATCTTTTCTCAAAAAATGAGTGGGAATTTTGGCGAGAAGAATTTAAGTCATTGGAATTCAGTGAAGATTTATATCAAGAAGATAGCATCTTCCCCATCTTAGAAGCGGGCCTGAGCGTACTAGTAGAGAGTGATCATGTGATTGATGATTGGGTGAGGTTATCTCCCTCGCCTGGTCACACGCCGGGACATGTCAGCGTACATATTGGAAAAGAGACCCCAGAAGCTATTATGACGGGTGATCTTATGCATCATCCATTGCAATGCGCAGAACCACATTGGAATAGTTGTTTCTGTGTCGACCCCGCCCAATCCGCAGAGACGCGACGTAGCTTTCTAGAAACCTATTCGGGATCTCCTGTCCTAGTAATGCCAGCACATTTCCCCACCCCTGGTGCTGGTCGAATTATAGCGGCAGACACCAACTGGCGTTTTACGTTCGATGGTGACGATCAATAATTTATTACCGACTTGGAAATAAGTTATTGAGGAAAAAGAAGATTTATGGGTGGGTTCAATACTGCATCGATCAAGTATATGTTGGCACACCTTTTTCTCAAAGATGGATACAAAACATGTCAGAAGATTTCGTTCAATTAATGTATCTTTCTAATTCCAAGCCGGAATTAAAACAGTCTGACCTGGATGCCATACTCGAGGTCTCGCGGCGCAATAATCCTTCAAGGGGGATAACTGGACTTTTAGTTTTCGCAAACGGTGTGTTTATCCAGGTGTTGGAAGGACCTACGACAGAGGTTCATAACCTTTTCGAAACAATTTGCGACGATAGCCGTCATGAAGCGGTCGCAATTATCGCTGAATACCTTGATCAGGAACGCCTGTTTTCGAAGTGGTCTATGGCATTTATACAATCAACCTTCGACGAACTAACAAAAATCACTGATACCCCCAAGATGCTCAATCGAGACGATGTACTCGAATTATTGTCCAACGATAAGACAAAAGCAGCCCGCTTTCTAAAAGACTTTGCGACTTATGTCGATTAAGTGGCTGCGGCATCAAAAATATAACCTCTCCATACGGTAGGTTTAATATTCAATTGGGCGCTCGTGCCAAGCATTCGGCTCAATAAAACTGAGAATCGTAACCTTATCGAAGGTCGATTACTACCTTTGCTTCGTCTTCAAACTAAAACCGGGTATGCAGAAAAATGGATGACACCAACCACACCTTAGTCGATGCCCATTACGCCTCCGCCCTTGTTTCCACAATTTCGAAATTGCGGTCTAAAATTAACGAAATAGAACGGCCGTGGAAGAATTGCGTTCTCGGGGCGTTCGAGTATTTAGAGGAAACTGCGAACGATGCGCTAGGAGCGCAAAACGCCCGCGCCGTAAAACTTCACATTGAGATGCAAAGAGATTTGTTCGACTTTATGCCCTTTTTCTCGGAGATATACAAAACTAACGAACTATCTGAGGTCTGCCCTGGCGAACCACGACGAGTAAAAGAACAAATTTATGCATCAGCTAGGCTTATAGAATGGTTGCTATTCCGAAAATGCGGCGCTCAACCAGAGGAAATAGAAAAGTTATTTAATTGGCGCGAGTTGGAGCGGTTGACGGGAATTTATTGCAGAGTACTTCAAACAGTCGCCACCGACATCCACGAAATTTTGGGTGCGGACAGTTTACCGGAGCCAAGCGCTTCTAAAGCGAGTGAAAATCTAACTTCATCTTCGGTTCCATACTTGAATCTCGTTAAGAAACATAGCTAAGTATCAAACGACTTTATGTGGAAATGGGGCAACGAACATAAGTCATATTAATTTATATTAAATACTTCGGCCAATTTCATTAGGAGGAGGTTTGACCCATACCTTTGCGCGGCTGGGTAGCGGATTAGCGGCCCACTAATTAGAATCAGAGCTCTCTTATCAGCAATTATAAGTCCCTTCTTTAATATAAATTGGATGAAAACTAGCGGCGAAAACAATACTTTGGTCCCGAAAATCCAACCGATAAAGTTGGAACAAATTCTGGAGACTGCTCGGACCCTAATAAGCAAGAGAGTAATTGATCGTAATTTTACTTACCATATTCCAACTATCGGCTCCATCACAACGGACAGATATCTATACGTCAGTATGGTTGTGCTCCGCGGTATCGATGTCCCAGAGCGACTAATCCGCTTTCGAACTGATTGTAGAACACTCAAATATACTGAGTTATCTATGCATCCCCAAAGCTGCATCCACTTTTACGATTTATCTAATAAGATCCACCTAGTTAAAGCCTACTGCCGAGGTACATTCTAACGATAGCCTTGCGAGCCAGGCGTAGCTGTCGAGCACACTATCAAGTCAATTATGTTATACCTCGGTTAACGGCCCAGGCACTCAAATACGCACCCACAAACCGCCCCCAGTCGCTCTGACGTACTCGCAAAGGATGGCTTTAAATTTTTTGTATGGTTTAGGCCCAAATACATCAACTAGAGTGGCTCCAATTATTCGCCTCCGGGCATCTTCGAGCCTTATTTGTTTGGTCAGAACAAGCAGACCTAACAGCGAGATGACTTGCCCCATAGGTTGATTTTATTTTTGAGAATAAATCAATTTTTCCTTTAGCATGATTTGAGCTTCAATTGCCTTGATCACGCGTTTACTTGAAGGACTGGTTAGTGAGGAAAACCAGTCCACGAGCCGGCCGTCGGGCCCAATTAAGTACTTATGGAAATTCCATCTCGGTTTTGCAATCACGCCAAGTTCTGAAGCGGCCCATTTGAAGAAGGGGTGAGCTTGATTACCTATGACATGGTTTTTTTCAGTCATTGGAAAGTCTACTTCAAAATTAAATTCGCAAAATTCTTTAATCTCTGTCGTTGTTCCGGGCTCTTGACCACCAAAATCATTTGAAGGGATACCCAACACTACAAATTCTCGGTCGCGGTATGCCCGCCAAAGCGATACAAGGCCTTTATATTGACGAGTGAAACCACATCGAGATGCTGTATTAACTATTAGCACAACGTGGCCTTTGAAATCAGATAGTGGAAGTTTTTGGCCATTTAACGAGTTAAAAACAAAAGCGTGAGCGCCTGCTCCCTCGTTTGTAGAAACAGCTAAAAGCATAAACTGACAATTACCTATC
>CETH01167288.1_pt1 | contig 10528 bp, 6 predicted proteins | sample 361461 | NCBI WGS metagenome assembly CETH01 (sample SAMEA2622695, study PRJEB7988) | marine metagenome | isolation source: saline water (ENVO:00002010), including
GATAAGGATGTGTCTGAGGAAGTTGCCGCTAGCAACTTGAATTCGAATACTGACATTGAAGCTTCCTGGGAGGTTTATCCGGGTAATGATAGCTCTAGGAAACCTGAAGTAAGCATTACCAAGGACGCGAGTAACAATGAAGTTATTGATGTAACTATAGCTCCTATGGGTGAGGGAGAATACTTTTATAGTTCGTTGTCTAAATGGATTCCCGCAAAAGCTGATCAATTATATTTTATTAGTATGGATGTGTTGTCCAACATTGAAACATCCAAAGATGTAATACGTATTACGGATGGGAAAAATACAATAGCGGAACTAATTCAGGAGGGTCAGAATAACTACAAATTGGCCTTTAAGACCTCATCGGCGGCTGATAAATTTCAGGTGAGTTTGTTGGCTGCGAATGCAATAGGTAGCCGAGAAGAGCTAGTAGTTAAATTCAGCAACATAAAGATTTCTGAGTATGTAAAGCAAAAGCGTTTTGATGAACAGCATTTCCCTGTAGATTACGATGAATACTTAGATATAGTGAAACATGATTATCGTGACTTTTTGCATTCCATTCCTTCAGAGTGGGGTAAAGGACTTGTTCAAACAAAATGGAATTCTAATTTAGAAAGTAAAATATTTGCTGAAGCGCCCGAGATCCGCGATATTGAAGAAACATATATTGAAAAAATTATTGAGGAAACACCTGTTTTAAGGAAAACGCCTTTTCCATTTTTTTCTACTTTATCAGTACCAAGTGATGCGTGTGGCGCTTATTTTTCCGATGCTTTTTACACACAACCTTTGTTTGAAGAATATGGGCTTGATTTCCCCGCCTCTTTTGTACCATTTGCTACGCCGGAAATGGCTTCTGATAACGGTTGGCAATATAATATTTTTTCTAGTGACGTTCCTACTATCCCTGATCAAAGAAATATATTGTTTGAAAATCAGGAAATTGATGCATTCCATGCATTTTTAATATCATATTATCGTGGGTGGACTGATCATATTCATAATTGGTCAAATGAAAATTCAGTTGCCTACACTTTATTCAAACCTATTTCAGTAAAAGCATCTGAGAAAAATCAAGTTTTTCCGTTGACCCCAGTCGGACCAATAGATTCTGAAAAATGGTATGGGCTATTCTTTGATACACGGGTAGATGAAAAGATAAAAAGTTTTGAAATTAAGCTCACCGATTATGAGGAAAGAGAGCACTTTGTGGTTTTCAATAAACCTTTAGGAAATAGGCCCGGGTGGGATGTATCTACGCAAGGAGTGGATGTCAAAGGCTTTTTTCTAGATTTTTCTGATCAAGAAAACTGCGATAAACTAAGGGGGGATTGCTTTGTCTCTCTATCTGATGGAGGATTTAAAGGAGCAGAGCTATCAATCGAAGGCGCGGTTGGTGCTGGTATCAAGATAAATTTTATTAGGCCTTTTGATATCACAAGAAATCTGATTGAAAAGCAAATGAACACAATGGAAGAATTTAATATTTTTCCTGTAGTGCAAACATACCATGGCGGCAATAGCAGCTGGACTAGTATTTTTCCAAATATGGACACACTAGAGTTTCCTCAACTAGATAAAAATGGAAAAAAATTTAGCTTTCAATATATTAGAGATCCTTTTGGTGCAGAGCCAAAGTCAAAAACCTATCTAGTCGATCTATATAAAGATCATGGAATCGAATTGAACATAAATGCTATAAATAATCATAAACCAACAAAAATAGGAATTTGTGATTTTATTAATACAGAGAAGCTTTATTGTGGAAATTCCAGGTGGGAAAGCTATGATTCGACATTGCATGTAACTGAAAAGGTGGCTCATGGTGAAAATCTTGGGGTAAATGTCGTGAGATTCATAAAAGATGACAATCATTATGGTGCATTCAACACTATGTATATGCATTTTGATTACTTTAATGAAGAGGTAACTGAAGGTAACAAGCCGCTACATATGCATCAGATGAAATCTATTGCTCCTTTCGTTAAACCCGGGCTTGCTTATGTTTCAAATGCAAAGTACAACCTTGATAATAATCTTGAGGAAAGTGCAAGAGTATGGCCGGTACCAATATCAGTATCCTACAGGTTTCAAAAAATCCAAAAAAATCTTGAAAAGCATCTAGACGTTAAAGATAACAATGTATATGTACAATCATGGATTGACGATGTCACCGAAAAATCAATACCTTCTAAAGAGCACATAACACAAGATCTTCATGGGCAAACATTTTATGTATCTGATGCCAATAGTGCTCGACTTTTTGTAGACAATCATGAAGTTAAATCTATCAAAAGAAATACTCAAGACTTTACCAGCAGGGAAAGTATAACTGTTGTTGATGATAGTCATCCCACGCTTGTTTTTGATGACCTGGATTTGTACGAAATAAATGGACGTTTAATTCAAAAGAATGCTTCCTATTTTTTTAGAAGAAATCATGCTCTTCATGGGCAATATTCCATGGAGATAAAGAGTGAAAAAAATGGCGAGTCAAAAGTCATTTGGAAACCATTTATTTTGGATACATTCGGAACTGACTATTTAAGATTTTCGTATAAAAAAACAAATCCAGAGTCAACGATTTTCATTGCTTGGATGTTAGAAGGAAGTGAAAAGGTTTATGAAGCCTCTGAAGCTGATTTAACAAATTCTCAAGGATGGAAACTGCCATTTAAGAAGGACTCTGACTATCATGAGGTCATATTGGATTACGCAGATATGATTTCAGGAGATGGCTCACGTAAGAAAGTACCTAGAGGCAGGGTGGATAAATTTTGGTTTGGCCTGAAAGCTTCAAACAAAGGTGACTCCGTATATTTTGATAGGATTGAGTTTTTGTCAGCTAGAGGTGTTAGATCTTCTAATAACGACGCCTTTGTAGTAGGGGGTAAACTCAAGAGCGGCGAAGATGATGTGGAAATCTTGCTCAAAACTGAGAATGAACTTTTTTCTACAGTTACATCATCAGGAGGATGGTACACCTTTAATAGGATTCCAAAAAATTCTGTAGCAGAAATATATTTCTATAGAGATGATGTGAAGTATTCTCCAGCCCGAGGTAGATTGGCTCAAATTGTAAAAAATGATATTGAGTTTGATATCTGGGATGTTGATGAGCGGTCTCCCCTGATTCCTAGACCAATAAATTTCGTGAATAAAGAAATTCCTAAAACACATTCGCCAAGGTCAGTTAATTCAAATAAAAAACATAAGAAAAAAGTTGATTCTGTGTTTAAACCGCATTCGACACGTTTTTACGCTGGGCTACCAGGTAATAAGTCCAGCTATATGATTGAGGAAACAGTCAATAATTATGGTTTTATTGATAAGGACAGAAGGTTTGATAACCCAGATGATGCCTTGAGAGTTTTAATTCAAGGGGAATGTTGGACTGAAGGCCAGCAAACTCCGCTTAATGAACATGTTAATGTGCTGCTAGAATCTATTTTAAGGCGTGAAACAGGACTGCCTGTTGAGGTGATTGTTACTGCGACTTCAAGCTCTTCACCTGCCAGTTGGTCTTTAACTTTTGAAAAATATGGCCAGGAATTTAAGCCAGACTTAGTTTTACTTTTTTTAAATGCATTTAACATGGCTCATATAGAACCCAATGTATTAAAAAAATTGATTGGTTGGGATAAAGAGCACTCGCCCTATAAAATGTATGATTTGGATCAGTCTGGGAACCTTCTGGAATATCCACCAGACATGAGTTATGGTGCATTCGTCTCGAAACCTGATCCAACCCCGATAGTTGAAGATGCCTCTCTAACTCAAATGTATTTTTTAAGCAAAGATGCACATCCAATTTTAGAGAAAAGCTTTAATCTGCTGGAAAAGATCCTGGTTGAAAAATATCAGTCTTTGATGAATCCAGATCAGCAAAAACTCGGATTGATAACAGGATATGTGAAGTCGCAGTTGCCTTCAGAAGGTTCTAAGTATGGTCAATTGAATGCTTCATATGATAACTGGATGGAATCACTGAACTCAGTAACTGATCCAAATCAAATAGCCTTGCTGGACCTGTCATCTGAACTATTTCAAAAAGATTATACGAAAATGTTGTGGGAAAATGATGCCCATTTGACGACAACTGGAAATATAATAATTGCGGAGGCGCTCGCTAGAAAAATAATGGAAATGCCTCGTTTCAAAAAACTAATATCTGAAAAGGCTATTGGAAAGAATCATGAGTAAATCCTTCAATTTTTCATTTATCGGTATTGTTATTTTTTTATTTTTTATAGCTGCGAATACATCTGCTATACAGTTGGACGAAGATAACTTTGATGCAACCGTTATAGCTACGATGAAAGATGGCTCCCCATTTATTCTAATTGATCTATATCCTGAAATCGAAATAATGATATCATTGACTTCTGATATTGAGAAAAAAGAATATCTATTAAAAAGAGCACTTCTTTCGGTTCAAGAAAGTTTAGAAGATGATGATGAGTTCTCGGAGCACGATGTATTTGTTGTTCGGGTGATTCTGTTGAAAGAAGTGGATGAATATAACCGACCCAAGTGGGGCACTGCGCCTGAAGTCGCCATATTAAAAATCGATAAAACACTAATTAAACAATTGGATTTAGATAAATTGAACCATCTTGGGTTACGCGATATAACACCATTGGTATCTATTGAGACTTTCAATTTACATGAAATCAAGAAATGATTGGTAGTCGTTAGCTGTGGCAAATAATACTAAAATTAATGAGTCTATAGATCATTTGCTATCGCACTGTGGCAGTCTATCGTCACATGAAAAAGTTGTAATTGTTTGCGATGTTTTAACGACAGAAATTGGTCAATTCTTTTATGACAGAGCAGTTGGAATCACAAATTACGCTTCATTAAAAACTATTCCTGTCGCAAAAAATCATGGTGAAGAGCCCCCCGATGATGTTGCATTATTAATGAACAATGCAGATCTTGTTTTGGGTTTAACATCTATGTCTATGGCTCATACAAATGCCAGGATGAATTTAACTAACAATGGAGGTCGCTATCTCAGTTTGCCGGAATATAGTCTGGAACTGTTACAAGATCCTTCTGTTATGGTCGATTACAAGGCTGTTGAATCAGATGTCAGATATATTGCAGACGCTTTTACATCTTCTCACAAAATCAGGGTTACTACTGAAAAGGGTACTGATATTTACCTTGATTCTTCTGGGCGTATTGGCAATTGTTGTCCCGGTTTTGTTTCCGCTGCAGGTGATTTGGGCTCGCCTCCGGATATTGAGGCTAATATTTCCCCGCTGGAAACGAAATCTAATGGGATTGTTATTGTTGATGGTTCAATCCCTTGCCCTGAAATTGGCTTACTATACTCTCCGGTAATATTGACGGTTGAAGAAGGGAAGATAGTCAAGTTTGATGGTAAGGATAAAGAAGTTATATCTCGTTTAGAAAAACTATTTTCAGATGTGAATTCTGACAAGGCATATGTTCTCGCTGAGTGTGGCGTTGGTTTAAATCGAGAAGCAAAATTAACGGGTAGTATGTTAACTGATGAAGGAGCATGGGGATGCATGCATTTCGGCTTTGGAGCCAATTCTACAGTTGGTGGTTTAAACTCAGTCCCTTTTCATTTGGATTTTGTATTTCAAGATGCTTGTTTAGAGATAGATGGTAAAACAATACTGAAAGACGGAGATATCATTCGATGACGATTGAATCAAACTCTCTGGGTTTTGGTTTACAAAGGCTAGCTCTAGAAGAACCGTCTCAGATAGCCCTTAAGGATGGTATAGGTTCGGGAGAGTACACTTATTCTGATTTGATAGGGCTAATTTCCCGCTTCGAATATTTTTTTCAACACAACAATATCGATCACGAAAGTGTCGTGATGTCTTGTATGCCTAATTCGGTGGAGCAACTCGTTACATTTCTTTCAGTCGCTTCAACTGGGCGGACTTTCGCCCCGGTTTCAACTGAGTCTACGCGCATTGATCTTGAAAGTTGGATTAATTTAGTTAAACCTGACCTCTGCATAATTCCTTGGGGTGCACCAAACTCGCTAGTTGAATTACTTAATATTAATAAGATAGCATTTGTTAAAATTGAAATCGGTTCGGGTTTTGGTTGGCTTCCAGAACAGGAAAGTAGTTTGAAGTTTGATGAGGGTAAGCTTTACGTACAATCGGGAGGCTCTTCAGGAAACCCCAGAGCTGTCGTGTTTAATACCGATGTGCTTTGGAGTTCAGCATCAGCATTTACTGATTATCATTCCTTTTTGAATACTGGTTCTTGCTTTCTTGGTGTTTTACCCATGTCATACCTCGGAGGATTATTTAATCTAGGACTTATTCCTTTATCTGTTGGGGCTTCCATAGCTGTTATTGAGCCATGGTCAGGAAGATCTGTAATAGGATTCTGGCAAAATATTGATCAATATGATGTGAATATAATTTGGCTGTTGCCGGGATTATTGAAAGCCTTATTAGATACCGATGAAATTACCCATCGACAGAAGGTTGCAGGAAGGGTTCACTCGTTAAGAGCTTGTTTTGTAGGTATGACACCAATAGATCTTGAGACAAAAAATCATTTTGAAAAACAATTCGGTGTTCCGGTTTTGGAAAATTATGGTTTATCAGAAACAACATTTCTGGCAAGTGAAACTATTACCTCAAGAGCAAGGCGTCTGGATAATAGTTCTGGTTCTCCACTTCCTTGGGTAGAATTGAAATTTCTACCAATAGATTCTAATGATAAGGGTCCTGGTTATTCTGAGATACTCGCAAAAACTTCTTATATGTGCTCGGGCTACCTCAAGAGTGACGGTGCTATAGAAAATCCAGTGGATGATGAAGGCTTTTTTTCAACATTAGATAGTGGTTATCTTGATACGAATGGCTCGCTGCATTTAACAGGTCGGCTGGGTGACTATATTAAGAAAGGTGATGAATTGATTTCGCTTCGGGATTTAGAACAGTTTGCTGAGAGATATGAATCGATAAATGAAGCTGGTGCTTTTTCACTACCACATCACCTATTTGGAGAAGTTCCATTTTTATTTATCAGTTTTATTTCAAACGTTGCTGATTCTGGAAAGGAACTTCGAAAATTCAGACCATGGTTTCATAGCAACATGCCCAAGAGTCATTGGCCTGAAAAAATTATGGTTATTGATAAATTCCCGCTTACAAGCGCGGGTAAAAAATCACGGCATCTACTTAAAATTCATTATTTGGAACAAGAAAAATGAAGGTCTCCATGCAAATCAGCAACAGGGTTTCATCGATATCCGAAGCTCTTTCAATATATATAAATCAGATTGTCTATGATCTATCAAGAAGAGGTAAAGATATAATCACTTTATCTTTAGGCGAAGCTTTCTTTGATATTCCACTCTTTGATTTTCATAAGCTTGATGTCAACAAAGGGTATCATTATTCTGATTCGCAAGGTATCCCTCAGCTACGACAAAAGATTTCCGAATATTATCAAAAATATTATCGTGCTTCTGTTGACCCGGATCGTGAGTTGCTCATTTCTGCTGGTTCAAAACCATTGATTTATTTTGCCATGCAGGCAACGGTAAATCCGGGTGAAGAGGTTTTAATACATGAGCCCGCTTGGCTTAGTTATCAGGAACAGTTGAGATTGTTGGATGCAAAACCGGCATTTATACCATTTGATTGCCCAGTAAGTGATTTTGAGAAATACTATAATGACTCCACTCGGTTGATTATTATTAATAATCCAAATAATCCTGCAGGACGGGTTTATTCTAGAGAGGATTTGAGTTTGCTTTATCAGCAATGTCGCAAAAGAGGCATATATGTATTGGTGGATGAGGCATATAGTGATTTTGCCATAAATAACGAATTTGTCTCAATGGCTGAAATCGTACCTGATAAAGATGGTGTTATTATTGTGAATTCCCTATCAAAGAATATGGGAGTATCTGGATGGAGAGTTGGCTACATTATAACCAATGAATCTTTGATCCCCCATTTGTTGAAGCTTAACCAACATTTAATTACCTGTGCCCCAACAATTTTACTTCAGTACCTCACATATTATTTTGAAAAGATAATTAATATCACCTTGCCCCAAGTCGAGGAGGTTGTGAAAAAACGTGCTGAGATTGCCAAGATGTTGGATGAACTGGCTTTCAAGTACTTAGAAGGTGCCAGTACTTTCTATTTTTTCGTTAATATTGAAGATTTTCCCGGATCATCGACTGACTTTGCTATGCATCTTTTGCTAGAGGAAGGAATTGCGGTAGTTCCTGGCTCTGCGTATGGTCAAAGCACTGAGCGCTTTGTAAGAGTTTCAATAGGTGCAGAGTCCCTTGAGAGAATTTGGCAGGCCTTGGTGTCAATGCGTGATTTGATAGATTCTAAAAACTTTGATCAAACTAAAATCAATCTCATGCTATCTGAGATTGGAATGGAGCCATTTGAGGACGTAAACGGTTAAATTGAAATTTAAGACAAAACATGTAGATCAGCTAAGGAAGATATTTGACAACAATCTTCAGAAAATCTTACTGATTGATGCTGAATCAGGCCTGCAATTAACGTATAAGGAATTTCTTGAGGATTCTTTATGTCTGGCTTTGTATCTTAAATCCAATGGTGTTGAGAAGAATGATCATGTCGCATTCAGTGCAGAAAATTCGATTCATTTGGCAATATTATATTTTGCTGTTTGGCATTGTGAAGCTTTAGTCATCCCCATTAACCCTCAGTTACATCCTGATGATATTGTTTTGATTCTAGAGGATTGCCAGCCCAGTTTTTGCTTTTTTGATCCATTTGTTTATGAAAGTGTTAGGCATGATAAATACATTGAATCAATGAGGGAACGTGTTTACTGCTTTTCGCCTGAATCGAGCGAACTACATAACTCGAAGGCGAAAAATATTAATTTCTCAGTTAGTGAGGTTATAGAAAAAAATGATAATAGTTCATCTGTCAATATGCTTGGAAATTCAGAAGATGAAAGTGTTTTTTTAAGAATATATACATCCGGAACAACTAGTCGGCCAAAAGGAATTGATATTACCTACAAAGGGCTGATAGGAAATGAGTTGGCTTTCGGTAAAAAGTTGGAAATTGGCTCCGAAAACCGTTTTTATAATATTTTACCAATGTGTTATTTAGGTGGGATACATAATTTGTTGTTGTTGCCCATCGTAAATGGTTCATCAATTGTTATGGGGAAGCCGCTTGCCGGCGCGGCACTGTATGGTTTTTGGGATACGGTACGTGAGCGGAAGATAAATACTCTTTGGTTTACTAGTGCAATGCTTAATATGTTGATGTCATTGAGAGATGATGATGATATGTGCTATTTGAAGGATCAAATTATACTTGGTCTCGTCGGTATGGCGCCATTGTTGCCCGAAGTAAAAGTTAATTTTGAAGAAAGATTCGGGTTCAAACTTTATGAGAATTATGCCTTATCAGAGACTGCATTTCTGACTACCAATTATCCTGGTTTGGAGTATCGGAAGGGGTCGTGTGGTGATGTTTTGCCCGGGGTAAATGTTGAAATTGTTGATGAAAACGGTACTTCTTTACCTGATGGTGATGTTGGTCAGATCAAGGTCAAATCTGAATATTTCATGAAGGGGTATGTTAATGTCAGTGAAGAGGATTCTTCGAGCATTACCTCTGATGGCTTTCTTACGGGAGATTTGGGCTATTTAGATGGTGGCGAATTGTTTCCAACAGGAAGAGCTAAAGATCTAATCATCAGAGGAGGTCTGAATATAAGTCCTGCATCAGTTGAAAAAGCGATATATAATCATCCAGCTGTTGAATTAGCCGCTGTAGTTGGTATTCCTCATGACATTTACGGCGAAGAAGTAGCAGGAGTTGTCACTTTGAAGTCGTCTGTAGAGGGAAAAATTTCGTCTGCAGATATCATGTCGATCTGTAATGATCACCTTGCCCAATTTCAGCGACCTAAACTGATACAAATCATTGATGTAATGCCTCTAGGGGCGACTGGCAAAATTGATAAAAAGCAAGTTAAACAGTTATTGATAGAAAATTAAATCTCAGGAGATTGCTTACATGAGTGATGATGTACAAGAACAACTGTTGTCTGTATTCAGGTCCGTGTTTGAAATTGATGATTTGCAAATAGCAGATGATATGACTGCTGACAATATTGAACAATGGGATTCCTTAGCTCACATTACACTGATTACTGAAGTTGAGAAATCATTTGAAGTGCGATTCCGAAACGCGGAAGTGGCGAGATTAAAAAATATTGGTGATTTGAAAGCGCTTATAAATAAACATTTGTCTAAATCTTGAGTTTACGAAAAAATAACCATGAAAACCTATTTTTGGAATAAATCAATATCATTGTCGCCACTTGGTTCAGGATTATGGAGGATATTTATTGTTCCTTCCAGAAGAAACTTGATCGTATCTTCAGAGTTTCTCGAACTGATTAATCAATGTATAGATGGGATAACAGAAAAGGAGATTAAACTTTTTTATAAAAAATTCTCGGGCTCTCCTTTAATTGCCGATGCGGGTAA
>CETH01183979.1_pt1 | contig 10526 bp, 12 predicted proteins | sample 361461 | NCBI WGS metagenome assembly CETH01 (sample SAMEA2622695, study PRJEB7988) | marine metagenome | isolation source: saline water (ENVO:00002010), including
ATCTCTTTGACCCAATCCAAGTATATCGGGAGCTAAATCTGAGAGACCTTCATTTAACCATGGAGATGACAAATACCATTCACCAGTATTTGTTATATAATTGCCCTCAAATGGATCAATGTTCCAATGTAGCAAATGTTGATATTCATGTGCTAATGTAAAAGCGCTACGATCTAAATCACTTTGTAGCTGATTATCTGCATTAACATAAATAATATTTGAACAATTATAGTTATTATCATCGCATAATTGATCATTGCCTGCAAAATACCCTCTAATATTTTCTGAATTAAAATCATAAAATAACACATTGACCTCTGAAATATTACTTATAGTTGGAGGAGGGCCAAATATTGATTCTTCTGATGTTTTAATACCATGAATATAGCCAAATTCAGAATCAGGAGTTGATTCGAAAAACAATTGCCATAATTCATCTAAATCACTATCTCTAATATCATTAGATATCTCAACATAAAAACAACCCTCTTTTTCAACATGCTGATTATGCAAATAAAAATCAACAGGTTCATTAGGAGTTGATGAATTAAAATCTGTATCAATATAAAAAGAAACAATATCTCCTATAGAGTGATTTAGACATTTTTCTTCTCTATTTCTAGAAGGTTCATAAGATTCATCATATATAACAGGAAATAATTGACTTCCGCATTGATAAGAATATATAAATGAAGTAAAAATTAAATAGTATAAATTAAGTCTCACTGGTAAGTTCTCTATTCATAAGATTATATAAAGATAATTTAGGATCTTTATCCTTATAAAGAATTTCATAAATCTCCTTACATATTGGCATTGAAATATTATCATTTTCAATCATAGAATTAATAATTTTAGCAGATTCAAAACCTTCTACAACCATACCAATTTTTTTCAATGAATCCTTTGATGAAAAACCTTGTCCAATTAATTGACCAAATTTTTTATTTCGACTATGATCACTATAAGCAGTACAAACTAGATCTCCAAGACCAGATAAGCCATATAAAGTTTCAGGATTAATAAATCGATTGTCATCACAAATATTTTTAGAAAAATTAACAATTTCTGACATTCCTCTGGAAACTAATGCTGCTTTGGTATTATCTCCTAATTCAAGACCATCACAAATACCTGCAGCTATAGCGATAATATTTTTTATTCCTCCACCTATATATGCTCCCCATATATCTTTAGAATAATATACTCTAAAAAAACTTGTTGAAAAAATCTCTTGAACTTTTTTAGCTAAAACAATATTTTGAGATGCTGCTAATACAGCAGTTTCTTTTTCCTCTACAACTTCTTCTGCATGGCTAGGTCCAGACAGAATCACAAGTTTATCATAAAAATCTTTAATACGCTTATCTCCTAATTGATAAAAGCCCTTACATGCAAAAACAATTGTATTAAATTCATTTTGAAGATTTAACAATAAAAATTTATCAATAAATTTTGATGGTGTTGCCACAATAATAACATCTGAATCTAAATCAGATAATTCAGATGTGTAAGTAATACTATCAGGAATTGAAAATTTATTTAAATTAGGGTGTTTTTTTGTTTGATTGAGGTAATTAATTTTCTCTTTATCTCTACCCCAAACAATGACATTAAAATTATTTTGAGATAAAATGTAAGCTAAAGCAGTTCCCCACGTTCCTGCTCCTAATATACTTACCTTCATTTTTTTATAACATTACCCATAACAATACATTGTTCATTAAAACTATTAAGATGCGATTTTAATTCTTCTAAATTATTTTTATTAATAATAAGGATAAGTCCAATTCCAAGATTAAACGTTCTTCTCATATCTTCAATTGGTACATTCCCTTTATCCATAATAAGCTTAAAAATATCACTCATTTCCCATGCTGACCAATCAACATCAATATCAAATCCTTCATCTACAACCCTTAATGTATTTTCGACAATCCCTCCACCTGTTATATGAGATATACTTTTCAACCATTTATTTTTAAGAATACCATCTAAAACAGGAAAATAAGATTTATGAATATTTAAAAGCTCATCACCTATAGTAGAATCAATTTCATCAACATATTCATCTACTTTATAGTGCTCTAATAAAACTTTTCTCGCTAATGAATATCCATTTGTATGCAATCCTGTAGATTTAAGACCAACCAATAAATCACCTGATTCTACTTGACGACTTGATAACATATCTTCTTTATCAACTACTCCAACAATTGTTCCGCTAACATCATATTTATTGTCATCATAAAATCCTGGCATTTCTGCAGTTTCTCCGCCTATCAAAACACATGAGTTTTCCTTGCATGCAAGAGAGAAACCTTTCACAACATCTTTCAAGATAGAATTGTTTAATTTACCTGTTGCAAAATAGTCTAAAAAGAATAAAGGTTTTGCTCCTATAGCCAAGATATCATTAACACTATGATTAACTAGGCATTGTCCTACAGTATCATGTTTGCCTGTAAGTGATGCTATTAATAATTTTGTACCTACTCCATCAACGCTAGATACTAAAACTGGATTTTTATATTGATTGAAATCAAAATTAAAACAACCACCAAAACCACCTATTTCTGATAAAGTATATTTATTATATGTGCTTTGAGCATATTTTTTAATTTCCTTTAAGCCTTCATTCGCTGCATCTATATCAACACCTGCTTCTTTATATGTGGTCACTTATTTGCATCCTTATATATATTGTTAATTTGATCTTCAAAATTCTTTTCAACAACTTTCCTTACTATTGACATTTTTGGTGTCATTTCTCCTTTTTCAATAGCAAAGGGCCTAGGAAGTAACACACATTTTTTAACTTTTTCTGTCTTAGAAAAAGGTTCCATTAATTTGTTTACCTCATTATCAATAAGCTCAATAACATCCAAATGCTCTATTATTGCCTCATTACTTGAAACTTCTTTACCTTTTTTCTTTAAATACTCCTTAACATTATCAAATGAAGGTACAATAAGCGCACTAATAAAATTCCTTTTATCTCCTAAAACTAATGCTTGATCTATATAATCAGATGTGCAAACTGCAGATTCAAGAGGAGCTGGAGCAATATTTTTTCCTGCAGATGTAACAATTAAACTTTTCTTTCTATCTGTTATTTTCAAAAATCCATCTTGATCTATTTCTCCAATATCTCCAGTATGGAACCATCCATCATCATCAAAGACTTCTTTGGTAGCTTCAGCAGACTTATAATATCCTTTCATAATATTTGGCCCCTTAACAATAATTTCTCCATCATTAGCAATCTTCATCTCAACATTTGACAAAGCTACACCAGGAGATCCAAAACGTATTTTACCAGGTCGACTAGCAGTTAAAACAGGACTAGTTTCAGTTAAACCATAACCTTCTAAAATCACAATATCAAGACCTGCAAAAAATTCTGCAACATTTCGAGATAAAGGAGCACCTCCAGATATAAAAAATTTAATTTTTCCACCTAATCTTTCATGAATTTTTTTATATATTAATTTTGATGCAACTCTATGTTTTAAATTAAGATAAAATGGGACTTTATAATTAGCATGAACAATGTTTGTGTAATCTTTTCCAACTTGTAATGCCCAATAAAACAATTTCTTTTTAATAATAGAAGACTGCTCAATAGCTCCAACAAATGCATTGTACATTTTTTCAAAAACTCTTGGTACGCAAATCACAATAGAAGGAGATACTTCAGACATATTTTTAGCTACCGATTCCATGTTCTCTGCATAATAAATTTTAGCTCCAACTGAAAATGGAGAAAAATGACCAGCCATTCTTTCTAAAACATGACTTAATGGTAAAAATGATAAAAAAGAATCATTCTTTTCAATTGTAGAAATTTCTTGAACTCCTTTAACATTAGAAATTAAATTATCATGAGTTAACATCACTCCCTTTGGCTGACCTGTTGTACCTGATGTATAAATCAATGTTAATAAATCATCTGGCTTAACTGAAGAAATCATTTTTTCAAAATCTAATTCTTGCGCCTCAACTTCATCTGGATTTAATATCATAAAAGAATTTAAATTCAAAATATCCTTTTCTTCATTTTCCAAGCTATTATCCATAACAACAATCTTCTTTAAAAGTGCACAATCATCTATAATTGATTTAACTTTTTCTAATTGTATTGAGTCCTCAACAAAAACTAATTTAGAATCTGAATCTGATAATATATACTTAATTTGACCTGGTAAAAGTGTTGGATAAATTGTTGTTGTCACAGCACCTGATGTAATAATACCATAATCGCATAAAGCCCATTCATAGGATGTATTAGAAAGTATAGCAACCTTGTCTTGTGCATTAATGTCATTTAATCTTAATGAAAAGGCTATTTTCTTAACGATTGAATGTATATCACTACCTGTTAATTCATTCCAAACATTATCTTTTTTATAATTAAATAAAGGTTTATTACTATAATTAGTCACAGTGTGATAAAACATTTTAGAAATTGTATTGTATTCCAAAATACCTCCTTTTTAAAAGATTGCAACATAGCAATAAAAAATAATAAATTTAAAAGACTGCCGAGGTGGTGAAACTGGTAGACGCGCTGGATTCAAAATCCAGTATCCTTATGGATGTGTGGGTTCGATTCCCACCCTCGGTACAAAATTATTTTTTAGATTTAAATTCTTCAGAAGCTTTATCTAATACCTCTAGAGCTTCTTTGCTATTATCAATTACTTGATCGCGTACTTTATTTAAATCCTGGACAACTTTTTCATCCCCCGTATAATATAAAAATCCTATATATAGAAGGATGCAAAATAAAGTCACGAACAAAATTTTTACAAATTTTTTAATAACGCTATAAATAAGCAATACAATAAGAAGAGTCGAAACTGCTATATATATTGGGTTGCTTACAATAATGTTATAAATCTCTGTAAAATCCATTTATTTCCCCACATTATCAATCATATTTTAACTTAAAAAAAATGTAAAAATAAATGTTTTTTAAATTTTTTGTGATTTAGCTCTCTTTTTTTTTAAAAAAATATTTATTGTGATTAAAAACAATTTTTTTTCATGTCATTCAAATTATTTTATCATTAGAAAGGATGAATGATGAACAAAGAAGAAAAAATAGAAATGATAAAATTTATTGTAAAAATAAATCTAATGGTTGGTTTGTACAATCTATATTTATATGCATTTTCAGGGTTATTATTTAATTTTATTATTGGATCTATGAATATTGGGGTTTGGATATTCTTCAGAGATATAAAGTTTGTTAAATTTATCATTAATAAACAAATACAATAATATAAAAATTATAAATTGAAATGATTTTAAAAAGATAGAAATTAAATTAGAAACAATTATTAAATTGAATCAATTTCCAAAAGCAATAAAATGAACAGAACAAAAAATTAAAAATGGTTATATTTTGTCTTGATTATCCTTAATTGAGCTATCACTTCTGGCCACTTCTTCTTTTAGATCATCTAAATCTTTCTTGATTTCTTCTAAATGATTTTTTGAAATATCATTATAAAAATTTCCACTACTCACATACAGATAAGGCAACAGCCATAAAAAACCTATTCCCAAAGTAAGAATTGATAATAGTATCCAACCGAAAAATCTAAATGTCAAACAACAAAACTTCCATTTATTACCTTTCATCATATTGTAACTTTTTTTAAGTGCATCATGAGGCCCTATCTGCTTATCTTCTACTAATATCCAAAATGTCATTGAAAAAGCAAACGATAAAATGATACCTGGAACTATCAAGCATATAAAACCTAAAATAATATATAGATACATTAAAAGATATGTCCCAATTGCTGTTCCAAATCGACTATCTTTAAATGATTCAAATAATTGATTTAAATTTGCCTCCTCATTACGAGAAATAGATAAAAAGAAACTAGCAAAACCAACCTGAAGATTAGGAAGGACTAAAAGAAAAATCAAAAAACCAAAATATGGGACTTCTGAAAGAGCATTAAAAACAAGAAATATAGCAGCTGCCCCTATTGCTGCTCCCCATTTGTTTTTAAGATTCTCTCTTGCTTGCTGCATCAAAACTGTATTTTCTGTATTTGATAGCATATTATACTCCTTAATTAATTTTCAATAATTAATTATGTTCTAGAGTTTCAACAAGATTACCATTGATAAATTTTTTAATCGTTTTTATTTGTCCGTTTTCATACCATTCTTTCGAAATACCATCTTGTTTATCACTTAGATAATTTAATTCAGATTTTAATTGCCCATTTTCATACCAGCGCTTCTGGTTCCCATGTAATCTGCCTTTTTTATAGTTATATATCATTTGAATTTGTCCATTATTATACCATTTTTTACATAATCCATTTTTTATCCCATTATTCATTTGAAATTCTAAATATATATTTCCATCATCATACCATTCTCTAAGGAGTCCATGATTTTCTTGATTGAAATTTTTATTTTCAATATTATCAGAATATACACCAGTTATTAAAAATATAAAAGTTGCTTCAAAAATTGTAAACTTTTCATGCTCTATGTATATATATGGATTTTGTTTATTAACAAATAAGTAATCTTTGATTTTCATTTTAGAATCACAAATTTTAATTTTCAAATTATCATTATTTAGATTAGAAGAAAGACTGAATTCTAATTCACAGGTAAATGGGTTGAGAGTCGTTTTATATCTTTCATAGTTCAAATCTTCTAATGCAAACAATTCAACTTTATAGTAACCATCCTGCTCATTAATTAATTCAAAAATATTAATTTGCTTATCATTATTATTTTTAAATACTCTATATTCTTTAATATTTACGATATTTTGTGAATAGACTGAGCATAATAGTATAAATAAAAATATATGTTTTTTAGTCATATTAATCTCCTTGTAGATGAAATCAAAATTCAATATTAATCTGCTTATCATAATCTAAAATATTATTTGTCCATAAATAGAATTTCTGATTTTCTATGTTCTTTGATTCTGCAACAATAACTTTAAAATTAGAAAAATAATTATATTTAACAAAATCTAAATATAATTTTTCATCAACAATCATAATGGGATATTTTGAATTATTTTTTTCTCTTATTTTTTTAGCTTCTGTTTCCAATCTTTTTGCCGTACCTGCAGATTCACCTGTTATTGTTGTTTTCTTTAGCTTTTCAGGGCCTTGAAGCCCCAATAAACCAATCCCTGAAGCCAAGCCTATATCATACATTAAATCAATATCTGCATCATTGTTAATTTTCTCAAATACTTTTGTTGCATATATATATGCAAAACTAGCAACAGATTCCATGATTCTATTTTCATCATTCTCTTCATCAAAAAATATAATAAACAATTCATCTGCTGTCCAATCTGCATAATAATTACCATTAGGAAAAATTTTATCTAGCTCTTTAAAAACACAATTATAAAAATTTTGGAATAATAATTCAATATACTTAGGATCTTTCTGAGATGTGAGTTCTTGAAAATTTCTCCAATCAGAACTCAAACAAACTGTAAACCTATTAGTGGGTTTAAAAATTTTATCTAACTCAATAACACCATCTGTCATAGCAATATGTACGGCGACATTTTTAGGAACCATAGAAGCCATATTACAATATTTTTCATACATTGAATAAATAAAATTTCTTCGATAAAAGTAAGCTAGAACAAATGAAAATATATGAATAGAAATCAAATAAAATCCTTCTAAAGTTTTAAAAGAGGCAATAGAAAAAAGAAAAATAATCAAAATAGATCCAATGTTTATTGCATATTGTTCTTTCCAAAACTTTAAAGCAAATAATGTCGTCATTAAAATGGTAATAAAATTAGCCAACAAAAGAATAGGAAGAGTAATATCAGTCTGATAAATATAATAAATATATAAAACATTGAACAAAATGGCAGGCATAAATAAATGGATGCTGAAACAGTAATTCTGTTCTCTTTTAAATAATGAATCCTGATTAATCTGTATATATAAAAGATTAAATAAAATAATAATAATATATATAATTCTAGCACTAGAATAAGAATTGTCTAGACCAAACAATATATAATCTAAAGGAATTAATGCAGCCATTATAAGCAAACCAATAAGATTATAATACTTTATATAAAGAGGTTTGTTAATATTTATCCAAGAATGATATATATCAATAATATCTTTTTTAAAGAACAAACTATATTTATCTAAATTAATATTCAACAGACTAATTTCTTTTAATTTAACAACTAATTTAATAAATTTTATTATGAAGATTATATTATTAATGATATTGACATTGATTTTATCCTGCGCCCCACAAGGCACAGGCTTGTCCATTTTAGTTAATTCAGATGAAATATATGAACCTACATTAGCTAAAGATATAAAACTATTTTCAGAAATGCCTGATTCATCAATTCAGATTATCGCTTTAATTAAAGGATACTGTGCTAGCTATTTAGATGAAAAAAAGAATCTTCCTTATGCTTTAGAGGGCTTGAAAAATGAAGCTGCACAAATAGGGGCACACGGAGTTATCATAAATAGTCCACATTTAATTAATGATGGAGGTTTATTTGCAGTAGGTCCAATACCTATAGGTTCATGGGCTAATATTCATTATCCTGTTATAGAGGGAAAAGCCTTCAGATATACAAACAAATAAACTATATAATATAGATTAATGCATCTGCAGTCAAAGTAATAATTCCATCAACAGAAGATTCACACTTTCCAAAATACGTTTTATCTCCAGTTTTTCGCAGATTTTTAATTTTAATTTCTTGAGATATGTTTTTTGTTTTTGTAACCATTTTAGGCATATTAATATTAATGTTTGTTGGCCATATCTTTATTTTTTCATTTTGATTTAGCTTCATTGATATACCAAATTCATAACATAGATAAACATATATCATTTTTTGCAACTGAACCAAAACAGATAAAAATATTAGATGATCTGGACTTTGTTCCATTTCAGAAAAATATTCTCGATCAAAAACAGCCTCAATAAACCTGTGTTTTAATATATATTTTTTAATCACAATATCTTCTTTTACACTTTTATTTGGTAAGACATTAAAATTAATTGATGATTTTGATTGCAAAAAATTTGGTATATCTATTTCAATATTATCGGGATAATTATAATCTTGATTTAGCCTATCAGAGACTACTACATATTCTTTAGAATTAAATGAACTACTATCTATGTATTGATTGAACTTCATTTATTTTTTATATCGAGGTATAAACATACCTGTTTTGCTAGAATACCTCCTGTAACCTGAAAATTTACTAACTAAATACTTTTCTTCTCTAAATGCAGATACAAGATAAAAGATGGTAATTAAAAAGAGATTTATAATTAGAAAATAAGATCCCGATATAATTAAAATACTTAAAACTAAAAGTATATTTGCTGTGTATATAGGATGCCTAATATATCCATACAATCCAGTATCAACAATTTTATTAGGCTTTTTATGATCAAAACATGGACTATAATTAGCGCCTAAAGAAATTTTTGCTGATATAAACAAAGCTATAGAAATTGCAGATAAAGATATCCCCATATAAACAATATTAACATTATCATGAAATTCTAATGATAAAAAATTATCAATCAATATGCTATTAATTGAAATTAAAATTGAAGAGATATAAATAAATTCTGATACATATTTAAAAATTTTAATTGATATTGAATTGGTATGTTTCTTTTTGTAAGAAGATTCTGACTCATAAAAATAATAAGAAATAATAGATATTGTAAAAATATAACCCAATATCAAATAATAATCTTCATTCAAAATAGAAAAATCAGATCCATATACAAAGAACACCATCAAACTAATTACAAATATACTAACACTCTTTATTATTGATTTAATCATAATATTATTCGCTTTTTGTCCTATTCTCATTAACCATATAGTCATGATCTACAAGCCAATCTTCAATCATTTTCAATAACTGACTATTAAGAGTTCTGTAATTCTTATCAGATATCTTTCTCAAGATAGACCATATAGAATCCGGTAGTCTTATTGATTTAATAAGCTGTTTTGATGTATTGTTTTTCATTCTGTTAAAATATATTAAATTTTAACTATATTTAACAAGTTTTATTTTTATAGAGGAGAAATCACTTGTTTTTCCAATCAGGTGTGCGTTTTTCTTTAAAAGAATCAAGACCTTCATTCCGATCTTGGCTGTGCAGTGTCCTCAAATATGCTTCTCTTTCTTTTTTAAGACCAAAATCAATAAATGACTCTTTTATTGATTTTTTTGACATCCTTAACCCAATTGGAGAATTATGTAAAATCCTATCAATGAGCACCTGGACATCTTTTTCATGGTCTATTGTTAAAAAATCAATGACTCCATCTCTAAACGAATCTTCTGCAGAGTATTTTTCTGCCATAAATATCCATTTCATAGATATCGAGGGACCAACTTTTCTCGTCATTCTCTGAGTCCCCCCTGCACCTGGAATAATACCTATAGAAGTTTCAGGAAAACCAAAGATACTATTATTAGAAGAAA
>CETH01012852.1_pt1 | contig 10510 bp, 24 predicted proteins | sample 361461 | NCBI WGS metagenome assembly CETH01 (sample SAMEA2622695, study PRJEB7988) | marine metagenome | isolation source: saline water (ENVO:00002010), including
GCGCGAAACCCACGTACGTTAGTTGTGCCAGTACCTTTTGTATTATTGCTTCCATAATTAAAACCTTGCCTTGTTTATTCTAAATGCTAACGCTTTGTTAAACACCTTCTCTAAATTTTTTTCTACAAAGAGTCTGGACTTTTCCTCGAACGGAAATGTCTTACGTATCTTTACAAAATTTTTCAATATATATAGCAATTGCAAACTCTTTTTATTTTTTTGAAAGAATATTTTATTTCCTTTAACAAAACCTTTAGGATTATTTACTATTGTTCTTGGTCGTCTGTCAGCTCTAATACCTTTACTTGTTAATCTTATGTTTGATGTTGGTACAGCTACACGTCCACGATTACCACGCTTAACACCGCCAGTTGCACTTTTAGTTATGACATCAAACACTCGACCATCAATAGGTTTTTGAAATACACTTGAAACTAATTTATCCCTTGTTGCTTTCTTAAATCTAAATAATAACTTTGGAAATCCCTTATTCCGCATTGTAAAAGATTTAGGAAATACAACATCAATAATATGTTTTCTTAAATCTGAAGCTACATTATTTAAAGTTGATCTAGTTGCATTTGGAACTTGCGCCTTGCTAAAATTATCTAAACCTTTACTAAATCTTTTGATATTTGAGTTAATATTTACTTTTACAGCCATTATAAATATGTTTTAATTATGACGCACTCTTGGTCAACCTATAAGCCGTAATAACCCGCTAAATCATTAAGCATTGATTTAATAGATCCTGAGAGTCTATTCCTGGATACCTTCATGTCAGTTGCTATGATTTTGATTGTATAGGCTTCGGCACAATATCTAACAGCTAAATAGTATTGTCTTTTACCTAGAAATTGTTGGATCTTAATTAGATCCTGGATTGCTTCTACTTTTTTTTGTGTAATATCAGTATGGCTAGATCCATCAATTCTAACTAGATCATAACTTGGTGTAGTTGACCTGGTTGTTTTTTCATAAGCTATTCTAAACTTAATACCCGCTTCATGTTGAGATTTATTAATATGCTTTTTGTGAAAGCTGTAATCCAATGGACACTCTAATACGTTTTTATATGCTGATCTGCTCTTATCTAATGGTGTTAAAATTAACAGCCGATTCTCGATGATTTGGCGTTTGCTAGTCATACAACTTATAATAAACATATATAAATCCAAGTAAATAAACTATTGACCAATTTGAATAGTAGATAAAATAAAAGTCACAAACTTTATAGAGTTTGTGACTTTTACTTTTATTATCGTGTTTACTCTAAACCCCTTTGACCAGGTTTATTGTAACCACCTTCTCTAGGTGTGTAATCAACATTTCTATCTTGCCACCCAAACTTAAAAGTTGTCCCTTCAGGTAAACAAAACAAATGATATTGATTTACTGAGTCATGTAATCTTGACTCTTTTGGATAAAGCTCAATCGCTTCAACCTCAGCTCCGACTAGCTCATTTTTAATTTCTTGAAAATGTCGCCAATCGTGGATAGCTTTTTTATCCTTACGCTTAATTGAAATGTATGTACATTTACCTTTATAAACAGATTCTCTAACTAAGAAGTCTGCATTTTTTCTACGATAAATCCAAACTTCGTAAATGTCATTTGTCCAACACTCAATTCTTATTCCAATCTTTTGAGCGATGGTTTCAATTGTTTGATTTAAAGCACGTTCAAACTTTTGCATTTTAATTACCCCCTTTCTGATCTTTTTCTTTTTCTTCTTTTGACATTTGCTCTTGCTCCTCAAATGTCATGTCTTTAAGTTTCGGGTCATAAACATAGAACTTTAATTTAAGACCTTTTTCTTTAAGCTCTTTTATTTTTTGTGGGTTCCAATAAAACATAATTTACTCCTTTTTTTTTTTATATTTATATTTTACCACGACCCCTTTTTTGAAATCGTCTATTATTCAACAAAGTGAATTAAGGCAAAAAATTATTATTGATTTACGCGGTGAATAAAATGTAAAAAAAAGCTTTTTTGGATTTTTGACCAAAAATTTTTTTCATTTTATTGAATAGTAATCGACAGATCTGTCGCACCATCTTAAATAAGCTAGCATTGACGTTGTAACAAAATGTGATCTCAGCGTTTTTTGAAAAATTTAGTTTACGAATCAGGATCGTATAAATCGTAAAATTCTATGTCTGAACAGATGTAACCAAAAGTATATGTTTTGTATTGATTAAAAATTCTTGTATTGGATTTATCAAAATAAGTTGTCTTAGATTCATAATAAGTTTCACAATTATATTTTCTTGGGTCAAACTTATGATCTAAATAAATGACTTCACCATTTACAGACAATAATAAAAACGTGATTGTGTTTAAAACATAATTCACGTTATCGCTCTATGAATACGCCTCGACTTGAATAATCTAATGTAATTTTAATATCTTCACCTGAAATAGAATAGTTTGATTTTAGTCTTATCAACTCTCTTAAATTTTCAGCGTTCTTTTGCATAAACCATAATGACCTGGTTGCACCTTGCCAGGCTGTTGATCCTGAGAAGCCACCTTTAACACTTGATCCTGAAACTGAAGGGTGACCTGAAACTAAAATACTACAACCCGTTTCTCTTATGATTTTACCTAGTACAGCTTTCATAAAATAATTAACCTGAGATCTAATTATTTCAGATCCGCCAAAAATATCTGATAATGTGTCCAGGATAACATACTTGATATTTTGATCTTTGATTGTTTTTAAAAGCATATAAAAGAAATTAGTTAATCTTGGTTGTCCAGCCATATCATAAGTTACTAAAAGATTGTCATAACCTACTCTTGGTAAAATAACTAAATTATCGTTTGGTTCGATTAGATTATATCCAACTTGTACTGATTGTTGTCGTCTTGCTATTTCGTTACTATCTTCCTCACAAAAAACACATAATACTTTTTTCTTTTTTGTTTCATAACCCATAAATGTTTTACCTAAAGAAATAAAATTTGCTAATCCTAATAAGAAGGTTGATTTACCAACACCACCAATTCCATAAATATTTGCAATTGTATTTTCTAAATGCCAGCCTTCCCAAATCCAGGATCGCTCCTCAATTGGTAATCTCATTAATTGACTAGCTGTAAAAAAATTTAATGGTTCAGAAACAATTGTATCGTTAGCGACATCTTCTAAATGTGGCTGTAAATTTTCTATTATTTTTTTACATTTATATCTTAGAGCTGTTTCACCTCTATTTTCTTCTTCTAGGGATTTACCATTTCTAGGTTTGACCAATGGAAAATAATCTTCAGCACAAACATTGTATAAATCTTGCAAAGTAAAATTACCTTTATCAATTAAACGATTATAATGTTTGTAAACAATTTTAGTCATAAGAGCTTCGCGACCATCATCAACTTTTGTAAGTATTTGATTTAAACTTGTAATGTTATTTTGTTGATTTAGTTTTGATTTAGGCTTTTGAATAAAATCTATTAGATCTTTTGTTGGTAATTTTGGTTTGGTTTGTGGATTGATCCAGGAATAGCCGTCACTTGGACTTGCAACAACAAAACCATTTTTACCTCTAATATCTACTCCAGGTAACAGATCAACTTGATTTTGAATTGTGACATCTTCAGGTTTAACAAAAAAATAATGTTTACCACCTGATCTAGTTTCGGCTGTTAAAGTATTTTCGATGTCCAGGTTAAGATCTTTAGATAATTGTTTAATTGAATCTAAACCATTTTTGTTATTTTTAACATCAACATCGATAACAAAATATTTATCTGTTCTAATTCCAATTTGATTAGCTTTACCACTTTTAATAAGATCCAAAACATCATCGGTTGTTTGATCTTGTTCTTTTTGCCAGCCAGCTAATTGTGGAATTTTATCTTTACATGGAATAACAAAAAATCCTTTAGATATATAAAAATCTATTTTTTCTTTAAAATTTTTAATCTTTGTATCGTCTGTTACAGGCTTTCCGTAATTTGTAAACTTGTTGTGCATTTATTAATTTCTTTCTAAAACTTATTAAGCATTGTTTTTTATTTGGCAAAACCTGGTGACCATCTACAACTTGTAAAATGGTTTCTACTTCAGATCTTGTTAAAGACAGATCCATATAATACGTATGTTTCTTGTAAGTCTTTTTTTTAACACCAGGCGACTTTTGATCGCCTGGCGTTTCATTATTAAAAGGGTGGGCTGTCATTATTTGATTGAGCTTCCTTTTTGCCTTCCTCTAACTGAGAAAATTCCTTTGGTCTTGCTATCTGTCCTTCTAAGACAAATTCAGGATAAACATAGTTATTGGTTGGACTTGAAGGTATTGGTTCAGTAAGCACTTTGTTAAACTTAAACAAAAAACAAGTACCCGTCTGATTTTGACGATTTTCTTCCCATTGTCTAACAATATTCTGAGCTGATTTATAAGCTGAGTTTGTTGAAAATGAAAATAACCGAGTTCCAAGTTTTGAATTGTAGCAAGGGATCTCTACAAATCTTTGCCATCTTTTCATTTCACCACCAACAGCTTTAGGTGGTGGAATTGGAATTGCTTTACAAGTTCCATTAATCCATTCGTCTAAGGCTGTGTCAGGTGATTCGCCCTTTATTCCTGAAAACCATTTATAACCTGATTTAATATTTTCCATGTCAAATAAGATACCTGGATTTATTTCAATCGGATTATTGTTTTCATCAACAAAAGATGACTCTTTTACCTTCCATTTAATAATAGGTACTGACTTTTTATCTGATTTTGTGACAACTATATCAGGTAAAGGCATTGTAACCCCCATTAAATTATGTTATTTGGCTGTTTCCGATACGATCCCCATAGTAGAAAGCCAATTTATCTACTTTGAGAATACTCTTAACTCTTGTCCAGTTAAGAATCTTGCAAATTCTTTTTAGTCACTTCAATATCTGCTTCAATCCATTTTCCTACTGATTGTTTCAGATCTTTTATTTTATTCATAAGTTCCAAACTAGGCTTCTCTAACTTTATCAAGCTGTTTATCTGTTTTACTTGTGACTTCGCTTGTTGTTGGAATTCCAGTATCAATCGCTTTACCCCCTTCCTCTATGATTTCAAATGTAACCCGCATAATTTTTTCATGTACTTTTTCACCATCTAATAAATAGACATACGGGTTTTTATGAAATTCTTTAGATATTTTTTCCTGAGCTTCGCTATCAGTTTTTGCAACAACCTTAAAGTTTCTATAACTAGGCATTTCTGCAAAATTAAACTTAAATAAATATGTTTTATTTTTTTGATCGCTCATAATTTTCTTGGGTATTAAATAATCTACGATAAGTTTTTTTAATTTCTTTATTCATAATTTCAGATCTATCGTATTTTTTAAATGGATATATACATTTATAATAATCATCGATTGTATCAAATCGTTCACAAATATTTTCTATAATATTAATTATGTGTACGGCTGTTTCTAAACCTTCATAAATATCTTGACCCGTCATTGGTTGAAGCTCCGCTCTAGCTCTTGAACATTTTAAGAAGTAAATATTTTTATTTGTAAATCTATGATAAACAGCTCCCTGAACTTTGTTATCTAAACTTAATTCTCTTATTTGCATTGAAGCTTTGAAATCAATACAAACTTGTGACATTAATTTTTTTGAGTAACACTCCATATCAGTTATTCCAACAATTTTAGTTTTGGTTTTATTTAATAATGCTGAGTATTTTTGTTGAAATCTAAGATCTGATATTTCAAGATCTTCCAGAGCTTCCAAACAATTTTTTATCATACCTTTGCTTTTTTTATTGCCTAATAAATTATCCAATTCTTTTTCTTTGTCGTCATCTGAAATATTTGTGAAAGCAGTTTTATTTGATAAATATTCTTTAACCCATGACTCAGCTCTTGACGGATCTATTTGTTTTTGTAAAACACCTTGTACAAATTTTTCCATACACGTCCCCCTAAACATATTCATATTTGGTTCGTCCTGGATCTTTTCAAATTTTACCTTAGTTGCTTTTACTGGATCTAACATAAATTGATTTATGAAAGATGGTGAAATATGATCTATCTTATATTTTAGTAATGGTGTTTTATTAGTCATCTAATTCTTTTTTTAAATGGTTTATTTCTAATTGGCAGTAATGAATAATTTTTTGTAAATCTTCGATAGTTTTAGATTTTGATTTTTTATATAACCTGGAAATATATTTAATAATTACACCTTGAAAAAAATTAAAATTATTTAATCTTATAAATTTATAAGGCTGGGATCTCATTTTATAGTGAGATCCCCCTACTTGCCTTGATTGTGGAAATACATCTTTGAACATATCGCTATTAGTCATTTCTTGGTCTATTAAAAAATCGCTTATGGTACATTTTCGTTGTACAAGTTCCTTTAGATATATTTCTACAATCGCAACCTAATTGACGATGTACTCTCTCAGATCTAAATAAACTATCACCTCTAAACTTATAAGCGTCCTCTAACAGAAAAATATCAAGATCCATTGGTGAAATATTGAGATCTCTTGTTACGATATGTTTCCACGCTCCACTCTCTTTTTTCATATAAAGGTAAACATTTAACCTTTCTCTAAATGGGACAGATAAATCCCTAAAATAAGTTAAATCCTTACCAGCTAGATCGGGTTTAAACTGATCCGTAATGTCTTTTAAAGCTATTACTTTGACCATTTTTTAATGTCCTTTCTATCTTGTTAAGAGTTTTTATGTTTGGATTATGCTTAGATTTAAGCCATCTATGATATGTTGATTCGCTTATTCCTGATATAGAGCATAACTTGGCTATCGAAAAACCTCGTTTTTTTCGCTTATTTTCTAGGTTTTTTATATCTAGTAAAGCCATATTCATAGTTGCAATTTCGCCATTGGCGAATATGCAACCTTAGTCTATACACAATTTTGAATCGCTGTCTATAATTAAAACACTTGCAAGTTTGCAAGTGTATAAGTATGAATAAGGTTATGATTCGAAACTTAATATATACAACTTTGTTTGTGTTGTTAGTTGGCTGTGGAACGTCTTATAAGCCACTTCACGATAGCTTTGGTCAATCAGGCACTTATGACGAAACTAAAGCCAAAAATTATACAAACGACTTAATAATCTGTAAAAAGATTGCTAAGGATAATACCAATAAAACCATTGAAGCTGGTAAAGTTGGTTATAACTGGTTAATTAGACCTCAGTTATTGTGGTTGGTTGATAAGGCTGAATATAAGGAAAGAAAAATTATAAAGAATTGTCTTGTCAATCGTGGTCACTCTATATTGAATGATTAACAAAATATAAGGCGACTTTTATGAGTCGCCTTTATTAATTATGTGTAAAGAGAAAAAAAAAGAAATCAAAAAAGCAAAAGTTCAATGCCCTAAATGTGGTAAATGGGAGCTTATGAGTATTGGTGATTATGGATTTATGGCTATGGCTAATATGGTGATGTGTAGCTCTTGTTTAGATAAATTTAATCAGGAATTGTTTTTTGGGAAGCTTGATTAGGTATTATTACTTTTTCTGTTTTTTCATCTACGTATATATGACGGACACCTAATCTTTTTTGTATTGCTTTTAATGGTCTATATATAATCATTTTTTCATTTGATTTAGCATAACTTCTAGTACGCCTGGATATAGTTTTTACATCATATAAACTTATTTTTTTTGTTTTTTTATTTATAACAACAATATCTATTGCACCTAAACCTAATAATGGAACAAAAACCATATTATTAGGATCTTTATTGAAATATTTTTGTGCAATTAATTCGCTAGATATACCTTTTTTTTGTGTACTCATAATTTAATGTTCAGGATTTATGTCGTCTGTTAATTGTAGGCTTTCAATAACAGATCTTTCTAAACAAGATTCACACTCAGTTAAATCAAATGGTTGTGTTTTTGGGTCAGGTTTACAGCGAATACAATAAACTACTTGATATTGAAATAGGTTGATAACTTTTATTTTCGGGTTCATTATTAATCTCAGGTTTTTTCTTTGGTAAAATAAAATCTTCTTTACAAATAAATTTTATATATATTTCATGTTCATTTATTTGTTCTTTACCAATCTCAGTTGATTTAAGTAATGACTCCTCATAACCTTTATTAAGACAATCATAAAGATTATCAAATTTTGTATCGAGTTTATGCGGTTCTAAACACTCACCAGCAATTAAACTACACATTATTAAGTATATGCTATATTTCATTTTTTACGTAAACCACCAATATTTAACCCTAGATTTTTCAAAGCTCTTTCACCATACCAAAAACCAAGTGATATGACGTTAAGTTGGTACAACATTTTAAAAGTACCATCGTTTATTTTATCAGGATTTAAAAACCCATAGATAAATAAACCAGCTAATACATAAGTTAATATTGGTCTTACGCTGGATCTTAGTATTAAAATAAATTTTGGTATTTGATCGGCTGATCCTTCATAAGCTACAACAAAATCTCTAAATACTTTTTCTTTTTGAAATTCTGCATTTTGTAATTCTTTAGTTATAAGTAATTTTGCTTTTGCTTGCTCTTTAGGATCAGGTAAAGCTTTATCAATTACTTTTGAAACTACTGGTATTAATGATGAAACTATATTAAGCATTATCCATATCCAAATATTCCTTGCTGTAATCCAACCATATCTCGTCTGTCCAGGTGTATAAATGTTTTTGCTACACCAACAGACCAGCCTAAATCAACAGCACATTTTATTAATTCTAAATTATAACCAGCTCCCTGACTTTTTACATCAATTGCTAAGGATCCTTTTTGATTTTCTCTAACTGGTTTATCGTAAATATGTAAAGATCTTGGGTGACCACCTATTTTAGTATTATGTTCAAAAGATCTTGACGCTGAAGTTACAGACATACTTTTGTTAAATTTTAATCTTAATTCTATAAGTTTATCTGTAAAATCACCATGAAACGAATATATCCCACTAGATCTACAAGCTAATTCATTAAAAGAAAATAATTTTACACCTTCAGGTGAAATAATATCTTCAGGGTTCATTTTTGTTACAATTTTCATAGATAAGGTTTTAATTTAAAATATCCTATTGTTGTTACTATTAATGTTCCAACCCATACTAATAACTTTAAACCACCAACACCTTTATTAGATAATATTGATAATTTTTCTATGCTATCGCTATTCCTTTTTATATGAGTTTCAACACGTTCTAAACTAAGCATAATAGCCCTATGTTTTTCTGTATTAACCGCTTCTTGTTTAGCAACATTGATTTCTAATTCTCTTAGTCTTGCTTCTATTTGTGCAGTATCGATAGCCATGTTATCCTCTAATTAACCAGGTTATCGTATTTGCTAAAGCACCTATTAAATATATAATTTCCATTTTAAGCCTTGCATTTTTACCATGTTCAAGCGTTTTATCTCTTTTACAATCATAGATCCATAAACCAGTTGATACGCTTGCTAAAAACCACCCGAACCATTGGATCTTTGTAATAGCTGTCATAAAGATAATTAATGACATTATCATTAAGACTAAAGCTAAATTTCTGTAATGTTTCTCAAACTCGTCCTTGACCGCGATAACGCTTACCTTTTCCCAAACGCTTATCATTTTTAGATAAGCGTTTTTTGTGACGACCTTTGCGTTTGATACGTACTTTAACATAATCAACCTTTACACCAAATTTACTTTTTTTTGCCACTTTCCAAACAATATTGATTAATTAAGATATTGGTCAATCTTTAAATATTACCTACATCTTACTTATAGAAATAATTTTTTTATCTTTCACGATCGCATTAACCCTAGCGCATTGATACGTAGCATTTGAATTTCTCTCGCCTTCCCTTTTTAACTTTATACAAGTTGAGATCTTTTGATCCTGGACGTAATAATGTTCCATTAATTTTTGTGGTTCGCCAGCAAACATAAGTAAAGCTAAAACAATTTCACTCATAATATTGTCCCTTTGTTTTTACCTTCTTTAATCATATATCTATGTGTCCCGTTATTATTAATATTTACTTCTTTACGATTTTTTTGTAACGATTTTATAATTTTTTTTTGTTTTTTCTTTTTTATAAAATCAATCATTTGTTTAGTTATTCGTCCCATTTCCGTTTAATGTTCTTGTTAAATTTTTCAAATATTCAATATCTTTTATAGCTTTATCTAATTGTTTTTCTAAATGTTCTAACGTGACCTGAGTATGTAAATTTTCCTCTAACAGCTCTTGATGTTTTTCTATTTGCAAACTATTTGATTCAATTAGCATATAGATTTCTAGATTCTTAGGCGTTTGTTCAGCTTTACCTAATAGATCGCTTTTCATAATCGTATCTTGCGTTTCCAGGCTAGATATACGATTTTCTAATTGGCTAAAGCCGTACACACTTGAAACTATTAAAGATACAATTACAACAAAGTTGGCTATTGGGATATTGAGTCTAGTTTTATCGCTTACATCAAGACGATCTTTTGGCATTTAAAATTACTCTTTAGGATATTTGTCTTTAATTGCTTTTATTGTT